>Ga0247727_10001515_pt1 | contig 55038 bp, 54 predicted proteins | sample WisWelCaveWW1625_FD_202498 | JGI IMG/M metagenome (GOLD analysis project Ga0247727, IMG submission 202498) | Biofilm microbial communities from Wishing Well Cave, Virginia, United States - WW16-25 | ecosystem: Environmental > Aquatic > Deep subsurface > Groundwater > Cave microbial mat | place... | reverse complement strand
GCTCGATGCCCACCGCCACGAACGCCATCATCGCCTCCAGACTCGACACCACGATCGAGTCGGGATTCGCGTCGACTGCAGGACACTCCTCGATATGCAACGAAACTACCGGACAAAGCACTAGTGAGCTTCGCCCGCGATCCCGAGCCGATTCGCGCTGTCGATCGCGGCTGACACCCAGACGCTGCGCGTGAGGCGCGGGGGCCGCAGGGTCCCCGCGCCGCTCGCGCTGGCTGCGACGCTCATCGCGGTCGGCGTCGCGCTGCCCGTCGCCTACCTGGCGGTCGTCCTGTTCGACGAGCCCTCCGCCGCGTGGCAGTCGCTTCGCCGCGACGAGCCGCTCGCGCTGCTGGTGCGCAGCCTGACCCTCGCGATCTGCGTTGCGGGCGCCGCAACGGCGCTGGCCGTTCCGCTGGCGTGGCTGACGGGGCGCACCGACCTGCCCGGGCGCCGCGCCTGGGCTGTCCTCGCGGCGCTGCCGCTGGTCATCCCGAGTTACATCGGGGCCTACCTGCTCGTGTCGGCGCTGGGCCCGCGCGGCGAGCTCCAGTCCGTGCTCGAGCCATTTGGGATCGACCGCCTGCCGAGCATCTACGGCTTCGGCGGCGCCTGGCTCGTGCTGACGCTGTTCACCTACCCGCTGGTGCTGCTTCCCGTGCGCGCGGCGCTGCTGCGCCTGGACCCCCAGCTCGAGGACGCCGCGCGCGGGATGGGCCGCTCGTCGCTCGACATCTTCCGCAGCGTCGTCGTCCCTCAGCTGGTTCCCGCGATCGGCGCCGGCGCCCTGCTCGCCGCGCTCTACACGCTGAGTGACTTCGGCGCCGTATCGATCCTGCGCTTCGACTCGTTCACGCGAGTGATCTACCAGTCCTACCGCGCCAGCTTCGACCGCACCGGAGCGGCGGCGCTCGCCGCTCTGCTCGTGCTGGTGATGTTCGCGCTGCTCGCGCTGGAGGCGGCCGTTCGCCGCGGCCGCGACTACCACCGCAGCGCCCCCGGAGCCGCGCGACCGCTGACCGTGGTCCCGCTCGGACGCTGGCGCTGGCCGGCCGCCGGCTTCTGCGCGCTGGTGACGGGACTCGCGCTGGCGCTGCCGGTCGCGATGCTCGTCGTGTGGGCTCTGCGCAGCGTGTCAGGCACGACCGATTGGGAGGTGATCGCCGGCGCGACGGGCAACTCGCTTCTGCTCGCCGGGCTCGCAGCCATCGCGGCGACGGCCGTCGCGCTACCCGTTGCGTGGCTCGGCGCGCGTTTTCCCGGGCGACTGGCGACGCTCGTCGAAGGGGCAACCACGACCGGCTACGCGCTGCCGGGGATCGTCGTCGCGCTCGCGCTCGTCTTCTTCGGGATCCGCGCCGTTCCCGCGCTCTACCAGACGCTCGCGATGCTGGTGATCGCGATGGTCGTGCTGTTCCTGCCGCTCGCGACGGGCGCGATCCGCACGTCGCTGTTGCAGGTCTCGCCGCGCCTGGAGGAGGCCGCCCGCGGCGCCGGTCGCTCGCCGCTCTCGGCCGTCCTGACGGTGACCGTGCCACTCGCCCGGCGCGGCGTCCTGGCGGGTGCGGCGCTCGTCTTCCTGACGACGATCAAGGAGCTCCCGGCGGTGCTGCTGCTGTCGCCGATCGGCTTCGACACGCTTCCGGCTGAGATCTGGAAGGAGTCGAGCCGCCTCTTCTTCGAGGCCGCCGCGGTGCCCGCGCTCGTACTGCTCGCCGTCAGCGCGCCGCCGCTGTGGCTGCTCGTCGGACGCGGGCGATGACGGGTCTTGCGACGATGTCGAGTGTGGACAGCCGCGCGGCCAGAGCGATCGACGTTCTCGACGACGATGTCGCGACGCCGCCGGTGGTCGTCGCCTGCAGCGGGCTGCGGCGCTTCTTCGGAGCGGTGCACGCGGTCGACGGGGCGGACCTGGAGCTGCGCGAAGGCGAGATCGGCGCGCTGCTGGGCCCAAGCGGATGCGGCAAGACGACCCTGCTGCGACTGCTCGCGGGCTTTGAGCGCCCCGACGGCGGCAGCGTCGCGATCTCGGGTCGCACGGTCGCGGGGGCCGGCCGATTCGTCGCGCCCGAGCGCCGGCGGATCGGCATGGTCTTCCAGGACTACGCGCTCTTCCCGCACCTCGATGTGGCCGCCAACGTCGGCTATGCGCTCGGCCGGCGTCCTGATCGCAAACGGGTCGAGGAGGTGCTCGAGCTCGTCGGGCTCGCAGGCCTCGGCGCGCGCCGGCCGCACGAGCTCTCAGGCGGTCAGCAGCAGCGCGTCGCCCTCGCGCGCGCGTTGGCGCCGACGCCGGCGGTCGTGCTGCTCGACGAGCCGTTCAGCAACCTCGACGCGGCGCTGCGCGACCGCGTGCGCACAGAGGTCAGGGAGATCCTGCGCGCCGCCGCTGTCACGGCGCTGCTCGTGACCCACGACCAGGAGGAGGCGCTGAGCCTCGCCGACACCGTCGCGGTGATGCGAGCCGGGCGCATCGAGCAGGTGGGTACGCCCGAGCAGGTCTATGGCAGGCCCGCCACGCGCTGGGTCGCGGAGTTCCTCGGCGATGTCGACGTGCTTCCCGGCACGGTCGAGGCCGGCGCCGCGCAGTGCGCGCTCGGGCGCGTGCCGGTGCCGGAGGGCGTCACGGGCGAGGTCGACGTGCTCGTGCGGCCGGAATCGGTGACGGTCGGGATGCAGCGCGACGACGGAGAGCGCGAGGCGATCGTCGTCGACCGGACGTTCTACGGCCACGACCAGCTCGTGACGCTCGAGATCGAGGGCGGTCTGCGCATCCGCAGCCGCAGCATGGGGTTCCCCGTGTGGCACCCGGGCGACCGGCTCCGCGTGCGCCTGAGCGGGCCGGTCACGGTCCTGCCGCGCGAAAATGGCGCGTAAACGCTCGTAAGGCGGGCCGGCCGACCCCGAACCGGGAAATCGCGTAATCTTGTCGAACCTGCGGTGTACGTGCACCTGCATGGCCCCGGAGCCGCCTCGCTTGAGGTTCGCTTTACGGCCTTGCGGAAGCATGCGCAGGATCCGCGGTGAAAGCCGCACGCACTCCTTTGCTCGTTCGGACTGCGCCTCGCCTGACCCCTCGCCACAGCAGGGTGACGGCCCGGTACAGAACGTTGCGCGCGCAACGAAATCGCGATAAAGTCCGACCGCCGGAATCGGTTATATGACACTCACCACGCTGAACATCACAACGAACCTCCCCGACGAGATCCGCGAGCCGACCACGGTCGCCGACCCGGTCGACCAGCTACTGCGCCGTGCGGCGCAGTACCGGCTGCTGCGTCCGCACGAGGAGCTCGCGCTCGCCAAGAACATCGAGCGCGGTGACCTCTGGGCCAAGGATCTCCTGATCAACTCCAACCTGCGCCTCGTCGTGTCGATCGCGCGCCGCTACCAGGGCCTCGGCCTCGGCATGGGCGACCTCGTCCAAGAGGGCATGATCGGCCTGATCCGCGCCGCGGAGAAGTTCGACTACCGCAAGGGCTTCCGCTTCTCGACGTACGCGACGCTGTGGATCCGCCAGGCGATCCAGCGCGGCCTGGACAACACGGCCCGCACGGTGCGCCTGCCCGCGAACGTCGCGCAGCAGACCCGCAAGGTCGATCGCGCCGCGGCCGACCTCGCCGCCAAGCTGGAGCGCGATCCGACGATCGAGGAGATCTCGGCCGAGACCGGCTTTGAGCCCGAGGAGGTCGAGCGGCTGCGCAAGCTCGATTCCAAGCCCGCGAGCCTCGACGCCCGCGTCGGCGAGGACGACTCCGCGACGCTCGGCGAGCTGCTCGACAGTCACGCGCAGACCCCCGAGGAAGAGGTCGGCGCCGGCGATGTCGCAGCCCAGCTCGACCGCGCGCTCGAGGAGCTTCCGGTCGCTGAGCGTCAGGTCATCGAGCTTCGCTTCGGCCGCGCCGGCGAGGAGCCGCACACCGCCGCTCAGGCCGGACGCCGCCTCGGCGTCAGCGCCGGCGAGGTGCAGCGCCTCGAGCAGCGCGCGCTGGACCGCCTCGCGCGGATCGAGCGGGTGGCCGCGCTCCGCGAAGCGGCGTAGGGCGCAGGCGCGAACGGCACACCCGAGGCGCCGCTCCCGCCTTCCAGGCGGTCGGGCGGATCTCCTCGGACAGGAAGCCCGCCCGCGCCTGCTTCGTCATCGCTCGTTACCGCCGGGTGTGCCGCGGTGCGTCAGACTTGAGTCGTGCCGGAGCTGCCCGAGGTCGAGATAACGGCCCGCCGCCTGGATGCCGCCCTGCGCGGAGCCGAGATCGAGTCGGCGCTTGCGCCCGGCATCAACGCGCTGAAGACTTTCGATCCGCCGCTCGACTCGATCGCCGGGCAGGCGATCAGCGGCGTGCGGCGCCGCGGCAAGCACCTGATCGTGGACATCACCGGCGAGCTGTCGCTGCTCATGCACCTGATGTCGGCCGGCCGCCTTCAGCTCTACGACAAGCCGGCGACGCCGCGCGACCGCACGTCCCGGCTCCTCGTTCGCGTGGCCGTCGGGCGCGAGCTGCGGCTGCGCGAGTTCGGGACCAAGCAGGCGGCGTGGGTCAAGCTGCTGCCGACGGACGCCGTCGAGGACGACTCCGCGCTCCGTTCACTGGGGCCGGAGGCCTGGCCACAGCCGCCGCCGCTCGGGCAGCTTCTGGCCACCCACGGGGCACGCCCTCTACACGCCGTGCTGCGCGACCAGCGTGTGATCGCAGGCATCGGGCGCTCGTGGGTCGACGAGATCCTCTGGACGGCCCGGCTCTCCCCGTTCAAGCGTGGTGACGACCTCGACGACGACTCGGCAGGGGCGCTGCGGGACGCGATCGTCGAGCGCCTCGGGGGCGCGATCGAGCACTACGAACATGTCGTCACCCTGCCGATCCCCGACAAGCTGCCGCTGCCGCTGGAGGTTCATCGCCGCCATGGCGAGCCCTGCCCACGCTGCGGCACCACCATCGCGGCCGTTCACTACGAGAGCTACGTGCTCTGCTACTGCCCTGCGGAGCAGACCGCAGGGCGCGTGCTGAAGGACCGGCGCCTCTCACGACTGCTTAAGTGAGCGCATGATCGAGCCCGGCCGGCAGGCACCCGACTTCACGCTCGCAAACCAGGACTCAGAGGACATCTCGCTCGCCGGCCTGCGTGGCCGCTGGGTCGTCCTCTATTTCTACTCGCGCGCGGGTACGCCGGGCTGCACCGTCCAGGCCTGCGGCGTGCGCGACCACCGCACCGAGTACGAGGCGACCGGGGAAACGGTGCTCGGCGTGTCGACCGACCCGGTTGCCAAGGTCAAGTCCTTCCACGAGAAGGAGGGCCTGAACTTCGACCTGCTCTGCGACGAGGACCACGCGGTGGCGGAGAGCTACGGCGCATGGGGTGAGAAGAAGAACTACGGCAAGGTCCGCCTCGGCACCCACCGGATGACCTTCGTGATCGACCCCGACGGGATCGTGCGCCACGCGATCCGCAAGGTCTCGCCGCCGACGCACGACGACAAGGTGCTCGCGGCTCTCGGCGAGCTGGTGGCGTGAGCCTCCCCGCCGCGGTCATCTTCGACAACGACGGCCTGGCGCTCGACACGGAGATCGTCTGGTCGCGCGGCGAGGTCGTCCTGTTCGCCGAGTTCGGGAGAGTCTTCACGCACGAGCACAAGCTCGAGCTGGTCGGCAGCGCCGGCGCGGTCGCCGCCGTGAAGATCGCGCGGATGCTGGGCGAGCCCCCGGAGAGCGGGCCGCAGCTGATGGCGCGGCTTCACGTACTGGTCCTGGAGGATCTCGCGCGGGGCTGCGAGCTGATGCCGGGCGCGCGCGAGCTGCTCGACGCGCTGGCCTCACGCCGGGTGCCCGTTGCGCTGTGCTCCAACTCGCCGCGCGCGATCGTCGACGCGGCGCTGCGCGGGGCGGGGATCGAAGGCGCCTTCGCCGCGACGATCGCCGGCGACGAAGACCGGCCGTCCAAGCCGGCGCCCGACCCCTACCTCGCGGCCGCGGCGGCGCTCGGCGTAGCGCCTGCGTCCTGCGTCGCGCTCGAGGACTCCCCCACGGGCGCGGCGAGCGCGCGCGCGGCAGGGATGCGGGTGCTGGGCGTGCCGTCGGTGCCGGGGGTGGTGCTCGACGATCTCTGCGACGAGGTCCACGCCTCGCTGGCCGAGCCGGCCCTCTGGCGCGCGCTGGGGCTCGACCGCGCTCAGGCCGCAGCCGGCTCGGATGTCAGCGAGCCCGGGTAGCGGCGGCGGAACAGCCAGTAGGTGATGCCGCCGATCGGGATCGGCAGCCAGTAGGAGAACAGCCGATAGGCCAGCGTCGCGAGCACAGCGTCGCCCGCGGCGACGCCGACGAGCGCGAGCGTGCCGGTCAGGCCGGCCTCGACGAACCCCAGACCGCCTGGCGTGATCGGGATCTGCGCGAGCATCTGCCCGACGAAGTAGGCGAGCAGGATCAACGACAGCGGCGTCCCGTCGCCGACGGCCGCGAGCGCGCAGATCAGGACGCCGTAGTCGAACATCCACTTGGAGACGGATGCCAGGAGAGCCCGCTTCCAGCGCTCCCCGACCACCTCGACGATGAGGTCCCGCTCGCTCACGAGCAGCTCCGGCAGACCCTCGAGCGGCGGATGATGACGGCGCAACCCGTTGCGCAGCGCCTGCGCACGGTGCCCCGCCCAGCGCAGCGGCTTGTCGGTGACCGTGAGCAGCACGGCGCCGATGACGAGCGCGATCAGCAGCATCAGCGCGTAGACGAGCATCCGCTGGATCGAGCGGTCGACCGCGACGCCCTCGACGATCGCCGGCAGCGCGAGCAGCGGCAACCCGAGCAGCACCCCGAAGGTCAGCAGGTTCGTCGCGGTCAGGCCCGTCGCGGTCGATCCTCGCGGCGTGCCGGCATCGACGAGCATGCGGTACTGAAGCGCCCCGGACACGGCCCCGCCGCCGGGAACGATCCGGCTGATGCTGTTGCCCGCCAGATGCGATGCGACGACGTCCCACCAGCGCGCGCGGCGGATCGAGATCCACTCCACGGTCCAGAGTGAGGCGAAGCTCGCCGTCTCCAGCGCGAGCATCAGCGGGAACCACCACCACTCGATCGTCGCCAGGCGAGGCGCCGACGACAGCACCTCGACGAGGCCCGGTCCCAGGACGTAGAGGCTGACCAGCGCCAGCGTCAGCAGCAGCGTCCAGCGGATGAACTGGCGGCGAGTGAAGGGCGCAGTGCGCCGGCCCTCGCTTTCCAGGCGCTGCTCGGCCATCTCCTCGAGCGCGTGCGACTCCTCCTCGGTGAGCTCGGCACGACGCCGGCGCGGGTCCGCACGCACGCCAGCAACGTAGCCAACGGCGCGGCGCGCGGCGCGGCGGCCACGCCCGCGGTCCGACAATCACCCATCTAGGCTTGGCTCAGTGTCAGCCGCCTCCATCCTCGACGGCGCGGGGAACTTCCTCGACGCTCTCCAGAGCTTCTTCGACAGCCTTGCGCGCGTCGACCTCGTGGACCTCGCGATCGGGCTGGCGGCGTTCGTCCTCTACCTGACGATGCGCTCGCGCGCGCTCCACAACATCCTGCGCGCCGCCTACCCGCGTGAGCAGATCCCCTTCAAGCGAATCTGGGGCGCGTACATCGCCGCTTACGGCTTCAACAACGTCGTGCCGGCGCGCGGCGGCGACGTGATCAAGCTCTACCTCGTCAAGACGACGGTGCCGACGTCGACCTATCCGGCGATCTTCGCCGCGATCTGCGTCGAGGCGGTGTTCGATCTGACGATTGCGATCCCGGTGCTGCTGTTCGCCTTCACGCAGGGGGTCTTCCCGAAGCCGCCGGACTTCGCCCAGCTCGAGGCCTTCGACCTCTCCTTCTTCGCGGGCAACCCGCAGCTGACGCTGTTCCTGATCACGGGGCTGGCGGTCGCGGCGCTGGCGTTGTTCGCGTTCCTTTCGCGCAGCGTGGCGGCGTTCTGGCAGAACGTGCGCCTTGGCTTCACCGTGCTGACCGACCGCGAGCGCTACCTGCGCGAGGTCTGGCTCGTGCAGTTCGGCGGCTGGCTGCTGCGCTGCACGGCGTTCTGGTTCCTGCTTGAAGCGTTCGGCGTCGGCGGCTCGGTGCGCAACGTGCTGCTCGTGCTGGGGGTCAACGCCGTGGCCGCGGTCGTGCCGTTCACTCCGGGCGGAGCCGGTGTGCAGCAGGCGCTGCTCGTCAAGGTCTTCGCAGGCGCGGCGACGGGCGCCACGGTCGCCGCCTATTCGGTCGGCCAGCAGATCGCGATCGCGACCGTCTCGCTAAGCGTCGGCTTCATCGCGCTGGTGACGGTGTTCGGCTTTCGCTCCTTCGGCGACGTCGTGCGCGAGGGACGCGCGCACCGTGAGGCCGAGCGGGCATCTGCGAGCTAGCCGGCCGCGAGCATCGTGGATGCCAGGCGCCGTACGGTCGCGAAGCCGATGCTGGTTGCATCGGCAAGCGGCCGGATGACGACTGGCGCCGCGAGGCCGCGGCTAGCGCAGGCCGGAGCGCGCCTCGCGCACCAGCGTGACGGCCTCGGGGAAGACCGTCGCCATCACGCCGCGAATCTGCTCAGCCTGCTCGGCCGGCGTGCCCTGAACGTTGACACGGTTGATCGCGGCGACGGTCATGTCGACGGCGAGCTTGATCGCGTTGTCCGCCCAGGCCAGCGTCTGCTGACTCTGCATCTGCTCGGCGAACTCGGCCATCCGCCTCTGAAGCTCGTCGGGATCGCCGAAGAGGCCACCGAAACCTTCCATGGTTGAATCGTAGCCATGAGGCTGATCGTGACCGGCGCCGGTGTGGACCTCGCCTACGAGGAACGTGGCGCCGGGACCCCGGTTCTGCTGATCCACGACATCGCCAGCGACCACGTCGACGCGCTTGCGGCGGCCGGCGACCTGTCGGGCGATGCTCGCCTCATCGCGTACTCCAGGCGCGGATACTCCGGCAGCGACGCGCCCGAGCCCTATACGGGCACGACCGTCCAGGAACAGGCGCAGGACGCCGCCGCCGTCCTCCGCGCGCTGGCGCCGCAGGGCGCGATCCTCGCCGGCGAGGGGTTCGGGGCCTTGATCGCGCTCGATGTCGTGCTGCGGCACGGCGCGCTCGTCCGCGGCGCGGTGCTGGCGAACCCTCCGCTGCTGGCGTTCGTCCCAGACGCGACGCGCCAGCTCGCCGATCAGCGCGCCCGCATCGAGGAGGCGATCCGCGACGGCGGGGCGCTCGCGGGTGTCGACGCGCTGCTTCCCGGACGCGCGAGCGATCAGCGCCGCGAGCGCGCCCGTGCGTCGGCGCCTGCCGTCTTCGCCGACTACGCGGGGCTCGCGAGCTGGCCGGTGACGCGCCGCGAGCTGCGCTCGCTGCTGTCCCCGGCCGTCGTGCTGACCGGCGACGGAACTCCGGGCCACATCGTCGCGGCAGCCGACGCGCTCGCAGGCCTGATGCCGCTGGCGACCAGGCGCATCGACGGGAACCTGCAGGACTCTGTGCGCTCGCTGCTCACCACCGCCTGAGGTTCGCTCGCTGCTCACCACCGCCTGAGGTTCGTGCAGTTTTGCGCCGCGGAGCCGCAAAAAAGCACGAGCCTCGCGAGCCCGGGCCGCTTCTGGGCGAGTTGTGCACGCTATCCGTGCATACCTCGCCCACGCCATGCATCGCGCCCGCTTCGCCGCGGCGTGGGCGACCGCGCGGCCGGAGTGCCGCTATGCCAGCGCTGCCGCGACCGCGGCCTGGGCGTGTATCCGGGTCGTGGGGAACAGCGGCACCGCCGCTTCCGCCGGCCCGACCAGCAGCTCGATCTCGGTGCAGCCCAGGATGACGCCCTGCGCGCCGTCGGCGACCAGGCGCTCGATGACCTCGCGGTAGGCAGCGCGGGACTCGTCTCGCACGACGCCGCGCACGAGCTCTCCGTAGATGACCTCGTGCACGAGGTCGCGGTCCTCAGGTCGCGGGATCGCGACCTCGATCCCATGCCCGGCGAGCCGGTCGCGCAGGAAGGCCGCCTCCATCGTGTGGCGCGTCCCGAGCAGACCGACGCGCTCGAGGCCCGCGGCGCCGATCGCGGCGGCCGTCGCGTCGCCGATGTGCAGAAGCGGAACCGAGACAGCGTCCTGCACCGCGCCGGCGACGCGGTGCATCGTGTTCGTGCAGAGCACGATCAGCTCGGCGCCCGCCTGCTCGACGCTCCGCGCGACCCGCGCCAGCAGCTCCCCTGCGGCGTCCCAATCTCCGGCCCGCTGCAGCGCCTCGACCTGCGCGAAGTCCAGCGACCACATCACGCACGGGGCGGAATGCATGCCGCCGAGGCGATCACGAGTCAGCTCGTTTACGAGGCGGTAGTACTCGATCGACGACTCCCAGCTCATGCCTCCGAGCAGGCCGATTGTTCGCATCGGCGCACCATAACTGCGGGTCGCGGCCCTGGATGGGCCGTTTCGCCGCCGCGCGGAGACGGAGTCGCGGGATCACTCATCTACAATCCGCCGCCGCGGGCAGTCGTCCGCTCACCCCGAGCATGTCGACCACCTCGCCCGCCCAGCCCTCACCCGAAGCCACGCTCGCGGCCGAAGCCGGAGGCAGCCCGCGCGCGTCGCTCGCAGCCTGGGCCGCCGGCTTCCTGACGGTGCTGGGAGCGGTGATCTCCGGCGTCGGCATCGGCGGCCTGCCGGACGGCGACGACCGGGTCGTGACGATTCTCGACGCGCTCGGAGACCTGGCCGGCGGCCAAGCGATCCCGCCAGGACGGCTCGCAGCGCAGGTCCAGTGGCTGGGCGACCATGCAGCCGTTCCCATCGCCGGGGCGGTCCTCGTCTCGCTGGGGACGCTCCTCATATTCGTGCCGCTCGCGTACCTCTACCGCGCGACGAAGGCACGCAACGCGCAGCTGACCACGGCCGTCGTCATTCTCGGCGCGATCGGCTGCGCGAGCTTCGCAATCGGCCGCGGAGCCTCTGAGATCGCGCGTTACACGGGGGCCGCGGGCTTCTCGGGCGGGGACAACTCGCAGGCGCTCGACGCACTGACACCGCCCGCCTACGCGGTCGGCCAGATCCTGATGCTGCTCGGCAGCTTCGCGCTCGGCTTCTCATTCGTGCTGCTCACGATGAACGCCATGCGTGTCGGCTTGCTGACCCGTTTCATGGGCGTGCTCGGCATCATCGTCGGTGCGACATTCGTCTTGCCGATCGACCAGCAGGGCATCATCCGCTCCTTCTGGCTCGTCGCGCTCGGGTTCCTGATCGCCGGGCGCTGGCCGAACGGCGTTCCCCCGGCCTGGGAGACCGGCCGGGCGCAGCCGTGGCCCAGCGCCGCGCAGGCCCGCGAGCGGCGCGCGGGCGGTGCGCTTCCGCTGCCCGAGACTCCGGCGCCGGTGCCACCGCCGTCCGGCGACCTGACGCAGGGCCAGCGGCGAAAGAAGCGCAAGCAGCGCTAGCGCGATGCAGGCGGCAGCGGCACCCGACGCGAGACTCTCCGACACGGAGCTCGCCGAGCTGCTCGAGTTGATGAGCGGCGCCGACAGCGTCGAGCTCAAGCTGACCATCCCTGAGCTGGGCCAGCGTGCCACGATCGCCGCGCTGGACCTGGACCCGCTGGAGGCCCAGATCCGGCAGGTCTTCTTCTTCGACACGCCTGACCTGGCGCTGAACAGAGCGGGCGTGATCGCGCGGGCGCGCCGCGTCCAGGGCCGCGGCGACGACACGATCGTCAAGCTGCGTCCGGTGGTGCCGGGCGAGCTACCCGACAGGCTCCGCAGCTCACCGGGCATGACGGTCGAGGTCGACGCGATGCCGGGAGGCTACGTCTGCTCGGCCACGCTGAAGGCGCGGCTCGCATCGCCGCGCGTGCGAGCCGCCGTCGCCGGCGAGCAGCCGCTCCGCAAGCTCTTCACCAAGCAGCAGCGTGCTTTTCTCGCGGAACACGCGCCCGGCGAGATCGAGCTGGAGGATCTGGCCGTGATGGGCCCGATCTTCGTGCTCAAGCTGCGGTTCACGCCCGCCCAGCTCGCTCGCAAGATGGTCGCCGAGCTGTGGCTCTACCCGGACGGGTCGCGGATCCTCGAGCTCTCACGCAAGTGCCGGCCGGACAGGGCATTTGCCGCAGCGACGCAGACGCGCAGCTTCCTGGCCGACCGCGGGATCGATCTCGGAGGGCTGCAGCAGACCAAGACCCGCGCGGCGCTCGAGTTCTTCTCACATGAGCTCCAGCTGGAGGCGCAGCAGCCGGGCGCGAGCGCAACGGGCTCGTAGCGCGGCGCACCGCGAGCGGCCGGCGACCGCGGCGTGATACGGATTCCCCACGGCACCACCCCGGAGGAGAGACGCATGGCCGACGACCCCCAGCTCGAGCAGGACCTCGCCGCGCTGCTGGAGCGCGAATGGTTCGAGCCGCCCGCGGACTTCCGCGCGAACGCGCTCGTCAGCGACATGTCCGTCCACGAGGAGGCCGAGCGCGACCCGGTGGGTTGGTGGGAGCGACAAGCCGAGAGCCTGCACTGGTTCGAGCGCTGGGAGCAGGCGCTGGACGACAGCGAGGCCCCGTTCTATCGCTGGTTCACCGGCGGCAAGCTGAACGTCTCCCACAACTGCCTGGACCGTCACGTCGATGCCGGCCTGGGTGACCGCGTCGCGTTCCACTGGCACGGCGAGGAGGGCGAGGTCCGCGACATCACGTACGCCCAGCTGCTCGCCGACGTCCAGCGCTGCGCTAACGCCCTCAAGGCGCGCGGGATCGGTCCCGGCGACGTCGTCGGGATCTACCTGCCGATGATCCCCGAGGTCGTCGTCGCGATGCTCGCCTGCACGCGCATCGGCGCGCCGCACAACGTCGTCTTCGGCGGCTTCTCCGCCGAGTCGGTCGCCGAGCGGATGGAGTTCAGCCAGGCGCGGGCGCTGATCACCGTCGACGGCGCGCGGCGCAAGGGCAAGACGGCGCCGGTCAAGCCCGAGGTCGACGTCGTGATGGGCGCGCTCGAGGACATGGAGACGATCCTCGTCGTCCGTAACGCAGGCGCTGATGTCGCGATGCAGGACGGCCGCGACCTGTGGTGGGACGAGGCGCTCGCGGCCGCAGATCCCGTCTGCCCCGCGGAGCCGCTCGACGCCGAGCACCCGCTGTTCATCCTCTACTCGTCGGGCTCGACAGCCAAGCCCAAGGGGATCCTGCACACGACGGGCGGGTATCTCACAGGGGTTGCGTGGACGTTCAAGCACGTCTTCGACCTGAAGGCGGAGAGCGACGTCTTCTGGTGCTCGGCCGACGTCGGCTGGATCACCGGCCACAGCTACATCGTCTACGGGCCGCTCGCCAACGGCGCGACGTCGGTGATGTACGAAGGCGCTCCCGACTACCCGGACAAGGATGTCTGGTGGCGGCTTTGCGCGCAGCAGGGCGTGACGATCTTCTACACCGCGCCGACCGCGATCCGCACCTGCATGAAGTGGGGAGCGGAGTACGTCAGGCGCCACGACCTGAGCACGCTGCGGCTGCTCGGCACCGTCGGTGAGCCGATCAACCCCAAGGCCTGGGTCTGGTATTGGCACGTGGTCGGCGGCGGGCGCTGCCCCGTCGTCGACACCTGGTGGCAGACCGAGACCGGCAACATCATGATCACCACGCTGCCGGGGGCGCAGGCCGCGAAGCCCGGCTCGGCCGGCACCCCGCTGCCCGGGCTGGCGGCGCGGGTCGTCGACAACGACGGCGCCGAGGTCGCGCGTGACACGCAGGGGCTGCTGACGCTGGACCGGCCGTGGCCCGGCATGCTGCGCACGCTGTACAAGGAGTCCGAGCGTTTCAAGTCCGGCTACTGGGAGCGGTTCGGAGTGCCCGTCTACTTCGTGGGCGACGCGAGCCGCCAGAACGCCGACGGCTACTTCTGGGTGATCGGCCGCGTCGACGACGTCATCAACGTCAGCGGCCACCGCATGAGCACCGCGGAGATCGAGTCGGCGATCGTCAGCCACCCGAAGGTCTCCGAGGCCGCGGTGATCGGCCAGAGCGACGAGGACACCGGACAGGCGATCTGCGCGTTCGTGACCCTCACCGGCGGGCTGGAGGGCGACGACGGGCTGGTCGACGGCATCCGCGAACACGTCGCACAGCGGATCGGCAAGCTCGCTCGGCCACGACGCATCATCTGGGCCGACGACCTGCCCAAGACGCGCTCGGGGAAGATCATGCGCCGCCTGCTGCGCGACATCGCTGAGGGCCGCAGCCTCGGCGACGTCACGACGCTGCGCGACCCCGCGGTGATGGAGCAGATCACCGCGACGATGGCGGCGGGCGGCGGGCAGGAGTAGCCGGCTGCGGCACGGCGTCGTGTTCGACGTGATGCCGTCACCGATGGCGAAAGGTGCGCAATTGCAAGGGATCTGCACATGGATGGCGCCGATCGCGCCGATGCACGGGCGACCCCCCGCCCAATCGTGCCACCCATCCTTCGTCCCCGGTTCCTCCTCGCAGCGCTCGCGCTGGTCGGATGCCTGCCCGCGAGCGCGCACGCATCCGAGCTTTTTGCGGCGCCTGGCGGTGGCGGACCGGACTGTGCCAACGCCGCCGCGCCGTGCTCGGTCGCAGCCGCGCTGATCGCCGCGCGCGGGTCGCCCGGGGCCGACGTCGTCAACCTCGCCGCGGGCATCTATGCCGAGACCATCACGGCGACGGATCCGGCCGACACCGACGTGACGCTGAGAGGCGCGGGGATTCGCCAGACGGTCCTCACCGCCGCCCCCGCCGACGGCCCGATGATCCAGCTCGGCGCCGGCGGGGCCGGCACGATGGCGATCGAGGACCTGACGATCGACGGGCCGGCTTCCGGGATCAACTCGTCGGCGCTGCGCAGCCGCCTGGGCAGGCTGACGCTGACACGGGTATGGGTACTGCACACGCACGGCCCGCTGGGAAAGATGGTGCCGGCGATCGACGCCGACGACGCGTCGTCCGAGCTGGTGCTCGACGCGGTGAATGTGCTGGCCGACACCGAGCCGTACGACACCTCGATCGGCGCGATCACGGCCGGCGGACCGCTGACGGTCCGCGACAGCCGGATCGTTCACACCTCGACGGGCGACTCGGCCGCGATCTTCGCCCGCGGCGACGTCACGATCCAGCGTTCCACGATCACTCGCGGGGACGCGAACGCCGGCTACGCGCTGCGTTTCTCCAACACGTCGACGGCCCACACGATCGCGATCGACAGCTCGCTGCTGACCGGAGGCAAGACCGGCGCACGCTTCGACATCGGCGCGCTCGCAACCCAGGTCGCACTGCGCGGCGTGACGGTCTCTCCGTTCTGGCTGAGCAACGGCTACGGCGTCGACCTCAACGCGACGGAGGGCGGCTCGCTCGCACGGGCGAGCATCACAAGCTCGCTGCTGCTCACGCGATCGGTGCGCGTCAGCGGCGGGGCGCAGGCGTCCTGCACCTTCACGAACCTGCCGCCCACCGGCAGCGACGGCGACCCGGACTGCTCGACGGCGCCCGACAACCCCGCCGGCAACACGACACTGAGGACGGACGAGCTGCGGCTGGACAAGGACCTCACGCCGAGAACGGACTCGCCGGTGATCGACGCCGGCGACCCCGCGGGCGTCGCCGCGGGCGAGTCAGCCGGCGACCGCCTCGGGCGACCGCGCGCGGGCGCCAGCGCCGACACCTGTGACGCCGGGCCGGGCAGGCGCGACAAGGGCGCCTTCGAGCGCTACCGCCCCCGCCCCAAGGTCACGATCAGCGGTCCCGACCGTCCGACCGCGAACTCAACGGTCGCGTTCGAGGCCACGTCGGACGCGATCGACCCCACGTACTCGTGGTCGTTCGGTGACGAGACCGTGGGCCGCGGCAACACGACGACGAGCCACGCCTTCGCGGCGGGGGCATCGAGCGTGATCCTCGAGGTGACTGACCGCGCCTCCGGCTGCTCGGCGTCCGCCATCAAGAGCATCACGGCAACGTCGGCCGCGGCGCCCGCGGGAGCGGTGCGCGACCGGACGGCTCCCAGGGTGACGCGTGCCAGGCTCGTCAGGTCGCGCAGCGCGCGCCGCACCAAGTCGAAGCTGCGGTTCACGCTGTCAGAGAACGCGACGGTGACCCTGACCATCGGGCGCCTCAAGGGCAAGAGGCTGGTCGCATCGCGCAGGATCACGATCAGGGGCAAGCGCGGCGTCAACCGCGTCGCGCTCTCGTACAGGAAGCTCAAGCTGCGCCGTTGGCGTTTTGCCGTGCGCATCTCCGCGCGCGACGCCGCCGGCAACGCGGCCAAGCCCGTGGCGCTGAAGCTGACGGTGCGCCGCCGGTCGACGGTCCGCCGAGCCTGACGGCGCACCGAGGCCGCTTCGCGCTGGACGCCGGCCGCGCCCCGCGTGTCGCGCTCTCGCCCGAAAGGTGCGCAATTCCGGCAGCAATGCCAGGCGAGGGCCGTGATCGCGCCGATGCTCCGACGATCATTCGCCGCATCGTGCCTCGCCCCCACCGTTTCCCTTCCCTCCTCGTCGCGCTCCTGGCCGCGGGCGCATGCCTGCCCGCGAGCGCACCGGCCGCTGAGCTCTATGCCGCCCCTGGCGCCGGCGGCGCGGGCTGCACGGTCCCCGGCGCGCCCTGCTCACTGGTCGCCGCGCTGAGCGCCGCGCGCGGTGCCCCCGGCGCCGACGTGGTGAACCTGGCCGCAGGCACGTATGCCGAGATCATCTCGGCGATCGGCGAGGCCGACACCGACGTGACGATCCGCGGCGCGGGGATCGGCGTCACGATCCTCGCCGCACCCGCGGTCGACGGCCCGATGATCCAGCTCGGCGCGATCGGGACGGGCACGATGGCGATCGAGGACCTGACGATCGACGCAACCACGGCCGGACCCACCGCCGCCGCGCTGCGCAGCCGCCTGGCGAAGCTGAGCCTGACGCGCGTGCGCATCGTGCAGACGGGCGCCGCGCCGAAGATGGCGCCCGCGATCGACGCCGACGCGTCCTCGTCAGAGCTGGTGCTCGACGGCGTCGAGGTCGTCTCCAACACGCAGACCGTCGACAACGCGATCGGGGCCGTCAACGTCGGCGGGCCGCTGACGATGCGCGACAGCACCGTGACGCACACCTCGACCGGCGACTCGGCCGCCGTCTACGCACGCGGGAACGTCACGATCCAGCGGTCGACGATCTCGCATGGCGACGCCAATGCCGGGCAGGCGCTGCGCTTCGTCAACACCCTGGCGGCCTACACAATCGTCATCGACAGCTCGGTTCTGACAGGCGGCAATACCGGCGCACGCCTCGACGTCGGAACCTTCGCCACGACCGCCACGCTGCGCGGCGTGACGATCGCGCCCTACGCGACGGGCAACGGCTACTCGCTGAACCTGAACGCCGGCGCCGCCGGCTCGCTCGCCCGCGCGACCGTGGGCAGCTCGCTTCTCGTCGGTCGATCGGTGCGCGTCAGCAACGGCGCGCAGACGACGTGCACGTTCACGAACCTCCCGACCAGCGGCAGCAGCGGAAGCCCCAACTGCCCGGTGTCCGGAGCGGCTGCCACCGCCGCCGGCAACACCGGCCTGACGACGGCCGCGCTGAAGCTCGGCACCGATCTCGTGCCCGCCGCCGACTCGCCCGCGATCGACTCCGGCGACACGGCAGGCGTCGCAGCCGGCGAGTCCCCGATGGACCGCCTCGGTCGCACGCGCGCGGGCGCCAGCGCCGATGCCTGCGAGGCCGGGGCAGGGCGGCGCGACAAGGGCGCCTTCGAGCGCTACCGCCCGCGGCCCTCGGTCGCGATCAGCGGACCCGACAGCTTCGCCGCCGCGACGCCGACCGCGTTCAGCGCCGCGGTCACCGCGCGCGACCCCGCCTACGCGTGGTCGTTCGGCGACGGCGCGGCGGGTGGTGACGCAGCGACCACCAGCCATGCGTTCGCCCTCGGCGCGTCGCGCGTGACGCTCTCCGTCACCGACCGCGCCTACAGCTGCACGGGCGCGGCGACGAAGGCCGTCATCGCCACCGCAGCGGTCGACCCCGGTGGCTCAGACAAGACGGCGCCGAAGCTGACGCGCGCCAAACTCGCGAAGGCAAGCGTGGCCCGCGGCAAGAACGCGTCGCTCAGCTTCACCCTCTCGGAGGCCGCGACGGTGACCGTGACCGTCGGGCGCCTCAAGGGCAAGAAGCTCGTGTCCCCCCGCAAGCTGACCATCGCAGGCAAGCGCGGCGCCAACCGGGTCACGCTCTCGGCAAGGAAGCTGAAGCTTCGCAAGGGCCGCTACGGGCTTCGGATCGCCGCGCGCGACGCCGCCGGCAACGCCGCGAAGACACTGGCGCTCACCCTGCGCGTGCGCTGAAGGGCCCGCGCTGCGGCCTTTGGTGATCAGCCCGCGCTGAGCGCGTCCAGCTTGGACTGGGCGCGCATCTCGCTGAGGATGCGCTCCAGCCGCGGCTCGGCGGTCGTGTCGACGTGGCTCATCGCCTGCGCCACCGCCGGGTGCACCCGCTCGATCAGGTGGTGCATCTCGTGCGCGACCGCGCGGTAGCCCGGATGCCCCTCATGGCCGGAGCGCAGCTCGATCAGGTGCATCGCCTCGCGCGCATTGCAGTCCAGCACGTAGCGGATGCGGTAGCCCAGGCACAGCGCGTAGAGCGCCTCGCCCGCGTGGCCCGTCTGCTCGAGGCGCTCGTACTCGGCGCGGGATACCTCCAGGGCGCGCCGATAGTCGTCACCGGCGCCGGCCGCGTCGACCTCCTCGGGCACACCGGCTCCGAGGCTCGGCCCGAGCGTCTGCCACTGCACGGTCAGCAGACGGTGACGCTGCAGGTCGCGGAACGCACCGTAGTCGGAGACGATCTCGAAGCGGTAGCGCAGCGCCTCGAAGCCGCGACCGGGCCGGTGGCGGCGGTTTCGGCGCTCACCGACGAGGTCACCGAGCAGCGCGCCGCGCTCGACGTCGTCCAGCACGGCGACACGCTCACGCGTCAGTCGCTCACTGACGCCGGTGGCCTCGAACAGCAGCGACGCGAGCAGATCGTCCTCGCTGCCGTCGATGTGCAGCAGCGTCACCGACGGGCCGCCGTGACCGTCGTCGCCGGGCTCGCGGTCGAGGCCCAGGCGCGCCGCCCACGCGCGCGCCGCGGACTCGCGCTGCTCCAGGTAGGAGACCCACTCTCCGCCGCGCTCGGGGCGCTCGACGCGAGCCACGAAGCTCGGCATCACGACCTTCATCGTGCTGAGCAGCATGCGGCCGTAGTCGCGTGCCTCGGGCAGCGGATGCGCCAGCAGGTGCAGGATCAGCTGCTCGTATGTCTGGCCCGTCGCAAAGATGCCCATGTGCGACAGCGAGGCCGCCGGCAGCAGGCCGCGCAGCAGGTCCAGCGCCTTGGCCTGGACGGCTCGCGCGTGGGCTGCCGGTGAGCCGCCGCCGGGCGCCGGGTAGGTCTGCTCGACCCATGCCATCACCTGCGGCAGCGCGCGCGAGTAGATATCGAAGACCTCGTCCATCGCGCGCTCGTACCCGGGGCCGAGGTCCGCGTTGCGGTGGTAGCGGTAGCCACCGGCCGGCATCGGGGCGTCGTAGGCGATGTAGCGCGTCGACTGCTCCAGGTACGCGCCCATGCGCGGGCGCTGGAGGATCTTCGTCAGGACGTTGGAGACCCACTCGCAAGCGATGTGCGCGCCGCCGAGCTGCGCGACGGAGTCATCGCCGTAGCCGACGAAGATGCGCTCGTAGAGCTCGGCGGCACGGCGCCCCTCGTCGCCGTCCCAGGCGGAGCCGGCCGCAGGCAGCGGGTCGGCGAACTCGTCGAGGAAGAGCCGGCGAAGCGTTCCCTGGTAGCGCGAGTAGCGCGCGAACATGGCGCCCTTGACGGTCTCGGGCAGGTTCACGAGCGCGAACACCGGCTCGTCGAGGTTCGTCACATGCTGCGTCAGCCGGGCCGCCTCGGCCTCGGTGAACGTCTCGACGGGGTAGATCACGGGCCGGGAAAGGTAGCGGGCGGTGCGGCGCGACTCGTGATCCCGCCAAGCATCGGCGGGGAACCTGGCGTGCCGGTTTGCTCGAACGTCCCGCGTTGCCCCCCTGGGGGGGCGTCAGGGACGTTCGGCGCGTCGGCGCCGGCGAGCGGCGCCGGCGATCAGCCGAGCCCGAGCCCGCGTGCTGCGTTCTCGACGAGCTCGAAGAGCGGCTGCGGGACGATCCCGAAGAAGAGGATCGCGGCGCCGGCCAGCATCGCGGTGAGCTGGACCTCGAAGTGGGCGCCGGCGGAGCCCGCTGCGCCGCCTTCGGCGCCCGGTGCGCCGCCTTCGGAGCCCGGTGCGCCGCCGGCGAGCAGGGCGCGGCCGGTGAGCGGGTCCATGCCGGGATCAGCGACGGGCTCGTCACGCCACATCGCCGCGCCGACAGGCAGGTAGTAGGCGAGTGAGATCATCGAGCCGACGACGATCGCGATGCCCAGCCATGTGTAGCCACCGTCGGCCGCGGCCTCGATCAGGCGGAACTTGCCGATGAAGCCGGCCGTCGCGGGGATGCCTGCGAGGCTGAGCATCGACAGCGTCATCGCGAGCGCCATCAAGGGACGCCGCTCGCCCAGCCCGTGCAGCGCGCGCAGGTCGTCGCCGTAGGGCGTCTCACGCTCACGCAGGATCACCACGGCGAACGCGGTGACGTTGGCGAGCAGGTAAACCCCCAGATAGAAAAGCACCGCCTGCACGCCGAGGTCCGTCACCACGACGACGCCGACGAGCAGGTAGCCGGCCTGGGCGATCGACGAGTAGGCGAGCATCCGCTTGAGCGACGCCTGGCCGAGCGCGCCGACGTTGCCGACGATGATCGACACGAGCGCGATCGCGATCCAGACCGGGCGCCAGTCGTCGACGGCGGGCAGCAGCGCCGTGTCGTAGAGGCGGATGATCGCGGCGAACGCGGCGACCTTGGTCGCGACCGACATGTACGCGGTCACCGAGGTCGGCGCGCCCTCGTAGACGTCCGGCGTCCACTGGTGGAACGGCGCGAGCGATGCCTTGAAGGCGAAGCCGACGGTGATCATCGCGATCGCCGACAGGAACAGCGGGTCTCCGGCCAGACCCTCCGCGGCGACCTGGCTCGCGATGCCGGCGTAGTCGGTCTCCCCGGTTGCGCCGTACAGCAGCGCCATCCCGTACAGCGCGGTCGCCGACCCGACGGAGCCGATGATCAGGTACTTGAGCCCTGACTCCAGCGAGCGGTCGGTGCGCAGGCGCGCCGCGCACATCACGTACAGCGGCAGCGACAACAGCTCGAGCCCGACGAACGTCGTGACGAGGTTCTGGGCCGCGGCGAGCACCATCATCCCCGCCGACGCGGTCAGCAGCAGCGAGTAGAACTCACCGTGCGCGATCTCACGCGCGGCCTGGCCGCGCCAGGCGAGCAGCGCCGCGGCGATGCCGGCGACGCAGATCAGCAGCGTCACGAGGATCGTCAGCGGATCGAGTGACAACGCGCCCTCGATCAACTCCGAGCGCTCGTCCCACTGCCAGACGAGCAGGGCGATCGTGACGCCGAAGCTCGCGACCGACAGCAGCGGCACGAGCTGCTCACGCACGAACGCCGGGCGCAGCAGCCCGACCATCAGCACCAGGCACGCACCGCTCAGCAGCGCGAGCAGCGGGGAGAGCCCCGCCCAGTCGATCTCGGGCGCCTGCGGCGCCGCGGCGAGGATGGTCGTCACGGCGCCTTCTCCCCGTCGGCCTGGGCGTGCCCGAACGCCTCGCCGGCGTCAGCCGCGCCGCTCGCGGCCGTCGCCTCGGCCGAAGCCGCCACGCCGGAGCCGTGCAACGCCTGGACCTTTGCCAGCGACTCCTCGACGGCGCGCTCACCGCGTTCCATCGCCAGCTGGGGATACAGCGCGAGCGCCAGGATCACGAGCACCAGCGGCCAGAGCACGACGCCCTCCGCCACGCTCATGTCGCGCGGATCCACCGCCGGCCCGACGCGGTTGTGCATCGACGTGATGAAGAGGCGCAGCGCATAGACCGCGGCCATCGCGACGCCGACGAACGCGACGATCGCGATCGCGGTCTTGGACTCGAAGGCGCCGAGCAGGATGAAGAACTCGCCGATGAAGTTCGCGGAGCCCGGCATCGCGAGCAGCGCGAACGTCAAGATCAGGAACAGCGCGGCCAACAGCGGCGCGCGCGTCGCGATGCCGCCCATGTCGCGGATGTCCTCGCTGCCCGCCGAGCGCGCGGCGAGCAACGCGACGACGAAGATGATCGGCACCGTGACGAGCGCGTGATTGACGGCCTGGAGCAGCGCGCCGTCGACGCCGCGGTCGTTGAGCGCGAAGATCCCGAGCGTGATGAATCCGAGCTGTGCGAGCGACGAGTAGCCCAGGATGAGCCGCGCCTGGCTGGACGTGAATGCCATCGCCGAGCCGTAGAGGATCGACGCGAGCGCGACCAGCATCAGAAGCTCCTGGAACTCCTGCGCGCCCTCGGGGAACAGCGGCAGCGCGATCCGCAGGAAGCCGTAGGCCGCGACCTTCGAGAGGATCGACGCGAACACCGCGAGCACCGGGATCGGCATCTGCATGTAACCGTCGGGCATCCAGCCGTGGAACGGGAAGGACGGCATCTTGATCAGGAACGCGGCCGCGAAGACGAGGAAGATCCAGTGCTGTGAGCCGGTCGCGAGCGTCACCTGTTCGAGGTCGCTGAGCACGAAGCTGACCGAGCCACCGGGGCCCGCCTGCGCCAGCACGCCGGTCGCGATCGCGCCGACGAGCATCAGCAGTGACCCGACGAGCGTGTAGATGAACAGCTTGAGCACCGCCGGCGCCCGCTGCGGTCCACCCCAGACGAGTGTCAGGAAGTAGAACGGCACCAGCATCAGGTCGAAGAAGACGACGAACAGCGCGAGATCCTGGGCCATGAACGCGCCCGTGACGGCGGTCTGCGCGAGGCCCATCAGCAGCGCGTAGAGCCCGGGCTTCGGCATCTGCGGCTCGCGCAGCGCCGTCCACAGCGCGGCGGCGAAGAAGATCACCGCGGTTGTGAGGATCAAGACCAGGTTCAGGCCGTCGATGCCGAGCTTGTAGTGGACGCCGAGCGCGCTGATCCAGGTCTCGTCTGTGACGTACTGAAGGCCGCCGGCCTTGTCCCAGTCCGCGAGCAGCGCGACGCCATACGCGAGCACGGCGGACGCCCCGAGCAGCGAGATCCAGCGCGCCGCGCCGGGGGCGAGCAGCGACAGCAGGCCCGCGGCGACGGGCAGCCAGAGGACTATCGACAGGTGGATCGTCATGCGCTGCGGATCAGGAAGTAGAGGAGGACGGCGGCCAAGCCGCCGATCACGAGCGCCGCGTAGCCGCGCAGCAGCCCGGTCTGCATCGCGCGCACCGCGGCCGAGCCGGCCTTGACGACTCCGGTCGAGCCGCCGACGACCAGGCCGTTGACGACGATCCGCTCGAAGCTGTCACGCGACCAGCGTCCGGCCCACGCGAACGGCCTCACGATCAGCAGGTCGATCAGCTCGTCGAAGTACCACTTGTTCACGAACAGGCGGTGGACAGCGGCGAAACGGCCCTGGAGCTGCGCGGAAGTGCCGGGCCGCTGAACCCAGATGCGGTAGGCCGCCGCAATGCCGGCGATCGCGAGCACCGACGTGAGGCCGATGCCGAGCCCCTCGAGCCCCTTGTTCTCCGGGTGCTCGATGATCGAGTCCGCGAACGCCGGTTCGAGGAAGGTCTCCAGGGAGTCCATGATCCCGAACGGCAGGAAGATGACGCCGCCGATGACGGCAAGCCCCGCGAGCACGCTCATCGCCCATTTCATCTGCCAGGTCTGCTCGGCGATGTGGTGCTCCTCGCCGGGGAAGCCGACGCCCGAGTCCTCGAGCTCCCCGGTCATCGGGTTGACGGGATGCGGCGCGTGGTAGAGGTGGCCGTGCTCGAGCTGGCGCGCCTGCTCGCAGGGCTCGCCCCAGAAAGCGCGGAAGATCATCCGCCAGGTGTAGATGACGGTCAGCACCGAGCCCAGGTAGCCGATGACGTACACCACGACGTACCACCCGCCGCGCTGGCCGATCTCGTAGAGCACGGCATCCTTTGAGAAGAAGCCCGAGAAGAGCGGGAACGCCGACAGCGCGAGCCCGCCGACGACGAAGCAGCCGAACGTGAACGGCATCGCCTTGCGGAATCCACTCATCTTGTCGAGCGACTGCTCGCCCGCCATCGCCGCGATCAGCGAGCCGGCGGCCATGAACAGCAGCGCCTTGAAGAAGGCGTGCGTCATCAGGTGGAAGAAGCCGCCGACGTAGGCGGCAGCGCTGACGGCCATGATCATGTACCCGATCTGGGACATCGTCGAGTAGGCGATCACGCGCTTGAGGTCCGTCGCCGTGAGCCCGATCGTGCCGGCGATCAGCAGCGTCATGGCGCCGGTGATCACGCCCACGTCGGCGGCCGTCGGAGCCCATTCGAAGAGCGGGTGCAGGCGCCCGATCAGGTAGACGCCGGCCGTGACCATCGTCGCGGCGTGGATCAGAGCGGAGACCGGCGTCGGGCCCTCCATCGCGTCCGGCAGCCAGGTGTGGAACGGCACCTGGGCGGACTTGGCGAACGCGCCGACGAGGATCAGGATCATCGCCGCGACGAGCGAGGCGTCGTTCTTGGGGAACGCCTCCTGGACGCCCCCGAAGAGCTCGCCGTAGTCGAGCACGCCCATCTCGCGGAAGATGAAGAACGTGCCGAGCACGAGCCCGATGTCGCCGACGGCGTTGATCACGAACGCCTTGATCCCGGCCGTCGTCGCAGTCGTGCGGCGGTACCAGTAGGAGATCAGCATGTAGCTGGCCGCGCCGACGAAGGCCCAGCCGACGATCAGCAGCGCGAGGTTGCCGGCAAGAACGAGCAGCAGCATCGAGAAGACGAAGAAGTTCAGGTAGGCGAAGAAGCGCGCGTAGCCGCGGTCGGAGGCCATGTAGCCGACCGAGTACAGGTGGATCAGGGACGAGACGCCGCTGACGATCAGGATCATCAGCGTCGACAGCGGATCGACGTAGATGCCGAGCTTGATTTGGACGCCCGCGACGTTCGCCAGGTCCCACAGCGACGAGGCGACGTGGCGCTCCTCGCTCGGCAGGTCCTGAAGCTTCACGAGCGTGATCAGCGAGAAGACGAAGGCAGCGCCGATCGCGACCGTGCCCAGCCAGCCGGAGGCCTTGCCGGTCAACAGCCCGCGGCTGCCCAGGGCGATCAGGATCGTGCCGGCGAGCGGCATCGCGAGCACCAGCCAGGCGGCGGTCTGGAGGCTCATCCGTGCAGCTCCCGCAGCTCGTCGACGTCGATCGGCAGTCGCTTGCGGTAGAGCGCGACGACGATGCCCAGGCCGATCGCGACCTCGCATGCGGCGACGACCAGCACGATGAGCGCGAAGATCTGGCCGTCGCCGTCGCCCCATGTGCGCGAGAAGCCGAGCAGTGCGAGGTTGCCGGCGTTGAGCATCAGCTCCAGGCAGAGCAGGACCACGAGCGGGTTGCGGCGGATCAGCACGCCGACGGCGCCGATGCTGAAGATCAGCGCCGAGACGACCAGGTACCAGTTGACGCTCACGTCGTGCCCTCCCCCGCGGGCACGGACTGCTCGGGAAGCCCGTCGGCGTGCGCGGCGGCGACGGCTTCGCTCGGCTCGGGCATCGGTACGGTCACGCCGTAGCCCCCGACGCCTTCGGCCATCGTGCCGGTCGCCGCGGAACGCTGGAACTCGACGAGCCCGTGGCGTGGTGCGACGGGCAGGTCGTCGTCGTCGATGCCCGGGCGCCTGCCTGCCAGCGCGACCGCGCCGACCGCGGCGACGAGCAGCAGGAACGAGGCGAGCTCGAAGGGCAGCAGGAAGCGCACCAGCAGCAGCTCGCCGATCTGGCCGGGCGATCCGTAGCCGGCGCCGAGCTGGGCGCCGTCACCGTCGAGCGATGACAGGCCCGTGCCGAGCAGCGCCACGCACAGCTCGACGAACAGCGCGACGCCGAAGGCGATCGCCAGCGCGCGCTGCTTGGCGTTTGCGCGCCAGAGCGGGGCGGGCTTGTCTCCGCCGCCGACATAGGCGACGACGAACACGTAGAGCACCATCACCGCTCCCGCGTAGACGACGATCTGCGCCACCGCCACGAACTGCGCCTCGAGCAGCAGGAAAAGCAGCGCGAGCGCGATCAGGTGCACGACGAGCGACAGCACGCAATAGAACGGATTGCGCAGCGCGACGACGCCGGCGGCTCCGGCGAGCGCGACGATCGAGAACAGGAAGAAGAGGATCTCCATACCGGTGGCTACTCGCCCATCGCGCGCAGCGGCGCGCGCTCCAGCGGCTCGGCGAGCAGCATCTCCTTGGTGAAGATGAGGTCGCTGCGGTTGTAGTCCGACAGCTCGTAGTCGTTGCCCATCGTGATCGCGTCGAACGGGCACGCGATCTCGCAGTAGCCGCAGAAGATGCAGCGCGACATGTTGATCTCGTAGACGGCGGCGTAGCGCTCGCCGGCCGAGACGCGGTTCTCAGGCGTGTTCTCCGCCGCGACGACGCGGATGCAGTCGGCCGGGCAGGCAGCGGCGCAGAGTGAGCAGCCGACGCATTTCTCAAGGCCCGAGTCCTCGAAGACGTGCAGCCGGTGGCGCCCGCGAAAGCGCGGGTAGACGGGGATCTTCTCCTCCGGGTACTGCACCGTCGTGACGGGCGAGGCCAGCTCGCCGAGCGTCGTCTTCAGGCCGCGCAGCGTCTCACCGAACGCGCGGTAGAAGCCGCCCGCACCGCCGGCCTGCTGAGGGCCGCGAGTTACTTCGACGACGTCTGCTCCGGGGTTCCAGGTCATCGCGTGAGTCCCATCAGTCGGTGACGACGACGATGATCGCCGTCGCGAGCACGTTGAGGGTCGAGAGCGGCAGCAGGACCTTCCAGCCGAAGCTCATCAGCTGGTCGTAGCGCAGGCGCGGCAGCGTCGCGCGGACCCAGATGAAGAAGACGACGAAGATCAGGATCTTCGCGATCACGACGAACGGGTCGACCCAGCCGGGCGCGTCGATCCCGAACGGGAGCATCCAGCCGCCCAGGAACATCGTCGTCGCCAGGCCCGAGACGACGATCACGTTGAGGTACTCGGCGAAGTAGTAGAGCGCGAAGCGCCCGCCGCCGTATTCGGTCATGTAGCCGCCGACGAGCTCGGCGTCGGCCTCGACGAGGTCGAACGGCGGGCGGTTGGTCTCAGCGAAGCTCGCGACCATGAAGATCAGGAAGCCCACGAACTGCGGCACGACGTACCACATGCCGGCCTGCGCTTCGACGATCTCCGTGAGCGACAACGTCTGCGCGGTGATCACCACGCCGACGAGCGCCATGCCCTGCGCGACCTCGTAGGAGATCAGCTGCGCCGCGGCGCGCATCGAGCCCAGGAACGAGTACTTCGAGCCCGACGACCAGCCGCCGAGCATGACCCCGTAGAAGGCGATCGCGCCGAACGCGAACACGTACAGCGGACCGATGCTGACGTCGATCCCGTAGAGCCCGGTCGGCGTGCCGAAGATGTCCTGGACGTTGCCGAAGGGGACGAGCGCGAGCGCGGCGATCGCCGACACGATCGAGAGGATCGGCGCGAGCGTGAACAGCCAGCCGATCGACGTCCTGGGGTGGAACTCCTCTTTGGAGAGCAGCTTGATGATGTCCGCCAGCGGCGTCATCGCTCCGAACGGGCCGACGCGGTTGGGGCCGTAGCGGTTCTGGAAGCGCCCGAGGATCTTGCGCTCCATCATCAGCACGATCGGCACGAGCTGGAGGCCGATCGCGAAGACGACGAGCGACTTGATGATCATCATCCACCACGGCTCGTAGTAGCCGACGACGGCGAGCGGGGCGTTCATGCCTTGGTCACCTCGACGAGCGGACCGTCGAGCGCGTTGGCGCTGTCCTCACCGATCGCCGTCTCCAGGAAGACCGACCCCTCGGGCGCCGCGGCGCGCAGGTGCGCGACGGCTCTGACGCTGTGGCCGTCAGAACCGACGACGACGCGCTCGCCGCTGGCGATGCCCAGGCGCTGAGCGTCGGCAACTGACAGCTCGACACGCTGGCGCGGGAGCAGGAACTTGAGCGCCGGCGCGACGCCGACCTCGGGCGCCGCCCAGATCGAGCGGAATGTCCCCAGACGCAGCTTGCCGTTCGCCGGCGCGGCGCTCGGCGGTGCCTGAAGCGAGGATGGAGCCGCCTCCCCCGCCGGGTGCGCGGAGGCCTGCTCGCGCTCCGGCCAGCGCGTGCCGTCGCCGCCGATCTCGTCGAGCGTCAGCTTCCCGTAATAGGGCACGTCGGCGATCATCCGCTGCGTGACCATCGAGCTCGTCAGCACGCCGAGATCGGAGCCGAGAGCCTTCGCGACGTCGACCAGGACCTGCCACTCGGCGCGCGTGTCACCCGCGCGGCCGATCGCGCGGCGCAGGCGCTGCAGGCGACCGTCGGGGTGCGTGACGGTGCCCTCCTTCTCGGCGTAGGACTCGGCCGGGAAGACGATCGTCGCGTGATCGCGCAGCCCCTCGGTGAGGAAGCTCGCGTGCGCGATCACCGTCGAGGCCTTGTCCAGTGCCTTGAGCCAGGCGGCCCGGCCGGGCTGGTCGAGCAGCGGGTCGGTGTGCAGCAGGTAGAGCGCCGTGAGCTCACCCGCTGCGGCGGCCGCTGCGATCGCGCCCGCGTCGCGGCCGGTGCCGGACGGCTCGGCCAGTCCGGGGCCGGCGTTCGGCAGCACGCCGACCTCGCGCAGGCCGCGCCCGTTGGCGGCGGCCGGCAGCTCGAGCAGCCCCGCGCCCTCGCGGCCCATGATGCCCAGGCGGCCGGCGACGCTGAGCAGCGCGCGCGCCGCGTGCTCGCCACGCGCGCCGTGCGTCAGGCGCTCGCCATAGAGGATCACGACATCGGTTCCCACGCCGCGCAGTTCTCCGGCCAGCCCGCGGACGTCCTCGGCGCGGCAGCCGGCGGCCTCCGCGAGGCCCTCGACGTCGCCGCTGGGGCGGGCGGGGTCGAGCACCGCGTCGATCGCGGCGAGCAGCGCCTCCCCGGCGCCCGGCGCGAAGCGCAGCGACACGGACGCCCGGTCGTCAAGCGACGAGGGCCGGCTCGTCGCGACGAGCAGCTTGACAGCGTTGCGGCGCGCGCCCTTGCGCAGGCGCAGATCGAGGATCGGCGCATCGTCGACGGGCTCGGTGTCGAGCACCAGCACGGCGTGCGCGAACTCGAGGTCGGGGACGCTCGCCTGCGCCGCGGGCGCCGTCAGGGCGCGGTGCAGCGCGAGCGGCAGAGTCCCGCCGGCACGGGAGTCGAGGTCCGGCGAGCCGAGCGCCTCGCGCATCAGCCGCTGGAGCAGCCAGCCCTCCTCGTTCGTCGTGTCGCCCGCGGCCAGCGCGCCGACGCGGCCCTTCGCGCGGCCCAGCGCCGAAGCGGCGGCCTCGATCGCGCGCTCCCAGGTGACGGGGCGCAGCTCACCGCCGTCGCGCAGCAGCGGCTGGGTGACGCGCTCGTCCGAGTGGATCGCCTGGTAGGCGAAGCGGCCCTTGTCGCACAGCCAGCCGTCGTCGACGCCCTCGTTGTCGCGCGCCAGCACGCGCAGCACGCGCTCGTCGCGGACCGTGAAGCTGACGTTGCACTGCGCCGGGCAGAGCGTGCAGACCGAGCCCGACTGCTCGATCTCCCACGGGCGCGCGCGGAAGCGGTAGGGCCGTGAGCTCAGCGCGCCGACCGGGCACAGCTCGATGATGTTGCCGCTGAACGGCGCGACGTACGGGTGGCCGTCGAAGGTCGCGACGTAGGTGTGTGCGCCGCGCTCCTGCAGGATCAGCTGGTAGTCCTCGCTGACCTCCTGGCTGAAACGCACGCAGCGGTAGCAGAGGATGCAGCGCTCACGGTCGATCGCGATCAGCGGGCTCAGCGCCAGCGGCTTCTCGAAGTGGCGCTTGGGCTCGACCATCCGCGAGATGCCGCCGCCCCAGCCGAACGACTGGTCCTGCAGCGGGCACTCGCCGCCCTTGTCGCAGACCGGGCAGTCGAGCGGGTGGTTGATCAGCAGGAATTCGAGAACCGCCTCCTGCGCCTCCTTGACGCGCGCGGTGTCCGTGTGGACGACCATCCCGTCCTTGACGGGGACCGAGCAGCCGGCCTGGAGCTTGGGGATGCCCTCGATCTCGACGAGGCACATCCGGCAGGCGCCGACGGGCGCGCCGAGCTTGGGCTCGTAGCAGAAGATCGGGATCTCGACGTCGCCGTACTTCAGCGCGGCGTCGACGAGAATCATGTTCTGCGGCGCGCTGACCTCACGCCCGTCGAGCGTGAAGGTGATGATGTCCTTGGGCCGGCGCGGCACTACGAGACCTCAGCGAGCGCCGCGCGGTCGCCGGCCGCGCGCGCGGCCTCGATGTGCTGCTCGAACTCGTCGCGGAACTTGGCGATCATCGAGCCGACCGGCATCGCCATCGCGTCGCCGAGCACGCACAGGCAGTTGCCGATGATGTGCTCCTGGACCGAGGCCATGATGTCGAGGTCCATCGGGGTGGCGCTGCCGTCCTGGACGCGCTGGAGCATCTGCACGGTCCAGCTCGTGCCCTCACGGCAGGGCGTGCACTTGCCGCAGGACTCGTGCGCGTAGAACTTCGCGAGCTTGAGGCAGACATCGACGACGGACTGCGAGTCATCGACGACGATGATCGCCCCGGAGCCGAGCATCGAGCCGGACTTCGCCATCGAATCGAAGTCGTAGGGCAGGTCGAGATCCTCTCCGGTGAGAACCGGTGAGGAGGAGCCACCCGGGAACCACAGCTTGACCTCGCGGCCCTCGGGCGGGCCGCCGGCGAGGCCGTAGATGATGTCGCGGCTCTTCATCCCGAGCTCGATCTCGTAGTTGCCCGGGCGCTGCACGTTGCCGCTGACGGAGACCAGCTTGGTACCGGCGGAGTTCCGCACGCCGATCTGGGCGTAGGCCTCGGCACCGAGCTCCACGATGTGCGGCAGCGTCGACAGCGTCTCGACGTTGTTGATCAGCGTCGGCCCCTGGAACAGACCCTGGTTGGCCGGGAACGGGGGCTTCAGGCGCGGGTTGCCGCGCTTGCCCTCCAGCGAGTCGAGCAGGCCGGTCTCCTCGCCGCAGATGTAGGCGCCCGCGCCGCGATGCACGACGAGCGAGCAGTCGAAGCCCGAGCCGAGGATGTTCGCCCCCAGGTAGTTCCGGGCCTGCGCCTCGGCGACGGCTGCGTCGAGCACGTCGGCCTGGTGTACGTACTCGCCGCGGATGTAGATGAACGTCTTGGTCGCGCCGACGGCGTAGGCGGCGATGATGATTCCCTCGATCAGCTGATGCGGGTTCTTCTGCATCAGCTCGCGGTCCTTGAAGGTGCCGGGCTCCGACTCGTCGGCATTGACGACGACGTACTTCTGCATCGAGCCCTGTGGGATGAACGAGGCCTTCACGCCCATCGAGAAGCCTGCGCCGCCGCGGCCGCGCAGTCCCGAGCCCTTGAAGGAGTCGATCAGCGTCCCGCGCGGGGTCTGCAGCGACGTGCGCAGCGCGCCGTAGCCGCCGCGGCGCTCGTACACGTCGATCGTCGCGAGGCCGGGCTCGTCGATGTCCTTGAAGAGCAGCAGGTCGGTCATGACTGGAGCGTGGCGTCGGCGGAGTGCGCCGTGACGGGGGCAACCGATGTGGCGTCGGCGGCGGGCGCTGTGGCCTTCGGGTCGGCGCTGGCGCGGCGCCTCAGCTGCTTGGCCGGCAGCGGCTCGTCACCGGCGCGGATCTGACGCACGAGCTCGGGCACTTCGGCGAGCGTCACGGGGCCGACGTACTCGCCGTTGACCGAGGCCATCGGCGCGATGTCGCAGGCGCCGAGGCACTCGAAGCCGCGCAGGTTGAAGTCGGCGTCGCCGCCGACCTCGTCGCGCAGCGCCGCGAGCAGCTCGTCGGCGCCGCACAGCGAGCAGGAGATGTTCGTGCAGACATAGACCGCGTGCTTGCCGACGGCCCGCGTCTCGAGCATGTCGTAGAAGGTGGCGACGGCGCTCAGGTAGCCGGGCGTCAGCCGCATCACGCACGCCGCCTGCTCGATGCCCTGCGGCGTACACCAGCCGTAGCGCCGCTGGACGGCGAAGAGCGCCGGGATCGCAGCGGAGCGGCGCTCGGGGTACTTGGCCATCGAGGCCTCGATCTCGGCGCGCAGATCCTCCGGGACCGACGTGGTGGCGGCGTCCGGGACCCCGGCGGGATCCTTGTCGAGGTCGGCGGCGTCGTCCCAGCCGGGCACGCGCGAGCCCTGCTCGAAGCGGACGACCTGCGGGTCCGAGGCCATCAGCGATCCACCCCGCCGAGCACGGGGTCCAGCATCGCGAGCGTCGCGATCATGTCCGCCAGCAGATGGTTCTCGACCATCGGCGCGGTGGCCTGCAGGTTCACGAAGCTGGGGTCGCGCATGTGTACGCGCGCCGGCTTGCTGGAGCCGTCGGCGCGCACGAAGCAACCGAGCTCGCCGCGCGGCGATTCGATCGGGTAGTAGACCTCGCCGGGAGGCACGCGGAAGCCCTCGGTGACGAGCTTGAAGTGGTGGATCAATGCCTCCATCGAGGTCGCGAGCTCGTGCCGCGGCGGCAGCGCGACCTTGCGGTCCTCGGTGATGAACGGGCCCTCGGGCAGGCCGTCGAGCGCCTGGTCGATGATCTTGCAGGACTCGTGGATCTCCGCCAGGCGCACGGCGTAGCGGTCGTAGTTGTCGCCCTGCGTGCCGACGGGGATCTTGAAGTCGAAGTCCTCGTAGGAGCAGTAGGGCATCGCCTTGCGCAGGTCCCACGGGTTGCCCGCGGCGCGCAGCAGCGGGCCGGTGACGCCGAGCGCCAGGAGATCAGCCTCGGGCAGCGGACAGACGCCGCGCAGTCGCTGCAGGAAGATCTCGTTCCTGCTCAGCAGCGCGCCGTACTGCTCGGCGCGGCCGGGCATCACCTTCGTGAAGCGGCGGACCATCTCGACCCAGCCCGAGGGGATGTCCTCGATCACGCCGCCGACCTGGAAGTAGCGCGTGTGCATGCGCTGGCCCGAGGACATCTCGAAGAGGTCCAGCAGCTGCTCACGCTCGCGGAAGCAGTACCACCAGACCGAGATCGCGCCGAGGTCGAGCGCGCTCGTGCCAAGCCACACGAGGTGGCTCATGATCCTGTTCAGCTCCAGGTGGATGACGCGCAGGTACTGGGCGCGCCTGGGGACTTCGACCTCGAGCAGCGTCTCGACCGCGCCGCAGAAGGCCATCGCGTTGAAGTAGTAGGAGAGGTAGTCCATCCGCTCGACGACGGGGATGACCTTCCAGTAGCTCTTCTGCTCGGCGGTCTTCTCGATGCCGGTGTGGACGTAGCCGATGATCGGCTTGACGTCGCGCAGGATCTCACCGTCGAGCGTGACCAGCAGTCGCAGCACGCCGTGAGTCGCCGGGTGGTGGGGGCCGATGTTGAGCGTCAGCAGCTCGCGGCCGTCCTCGATGACGGTGTTCTCGGCGAGCGTGACGCTCGCCTCCGTCCGGCGGTAGTCGCTGAGCCCCGAAGCCGGCCGCCCGGTGGTGCTCACGCGAACCACCTCGGCACGGTCGTCTCGTTGTGCGTGAAGAGCACGGGCTCGCCGCCGATCGGGAAGTCGCGCCGCTGCGGGAAGCCCTCGTAGTCCTCGGGCATCAGGATCCGGCGCAGGTCCGGATGGCCGTCGAAGATCACGCCGAACATGTCGTAGACCTCGCGCTCCTGGTGATCGGCGGTGGGCCAGAACGGCGTGACGGAGGGCACGTTCGGGGAGTCGACGGGAACGCGCAACGTGACGCAGAGGCGATCGAGGGCCTCCATGTCGAGCAGCTCGTACTGAACGCCCAGGCGCGGCTCCTCGGGGTAGTAGTCGACGCCGTGAACGCTCGCCAGGAAGCGGAAGCCCTCGCCGCGCAGCGCGTCCAGCGTGTCGACGATCGCGTCCGGACGCACGACGAGCGTGCCCTTGCCGCGGAAGTGCACCGCGTCGAGCACGCTGTCGGCGTCGCGCTCACGCAGCGTCCGCGCGAGCAGCTCGAGGCCGGTTGCGTCAGGCACCCGCGTTCCCCGTGGATGGGAGAACCTCGACGGTGTCGCCTGCGCCGTAGCGCTCGCGCCAGCCCATGCTCGGGTCCTCCTGGATCATCGCGCGCAGCTTGATGATCCCGTGCATCAGCGCCTCGGGCCGTGGCGGGCAGCCGGGGACGTGGACGTCGACCGGCAGGAACTTGTCGGCCGGGACGATCGCGTAGTTGTTGAAGACGCCCATCGAGCTCGAGCAGGCGCCCATCGCGATCGCGTACTTGGGCTCGAGCATCTGGTCGTAGATGCGCCTTACGACCGGCGCCATCTTGATCGAGATGCGGCCCGAGAGGATCAGCATGTCGGCCTGTCGCGGCGACGCGCGGAAGGCCTCGAAGCCGAAGCGCGCGATGTCCAGGCGCGCGCCGACGACCGACATCATCTCGATCGCGCAGCAGGCCAGGCCGAAGGTGAGCGGGAACAGCGAGTTGCCGCGAGCCCAGTCGACGGCCTTGTCGAGAGTCGTGGTGAGGACGCGCTCCTCGACGTACTTCTGGAGCTCGTCGCCTGCGAGATCGCCGCGCAGCATGTCGCGGGCGTTGAGCTGCCGCGCGCGGAACTCGTCGCCAGGCGTCAGCTTCCGGCGGATCACTTCCATGTGAGGGCTCCCCTGCGCCACACGTAGACGAACGCGATCAGCAGCAGCGCGATGAAGACGACGGTCTCGATCAGCGCGAACGTGCCGAACGCGCGAAGCTGCACCGCGATCGGGTAGAGGAACAGGACCTCGATGTCGAACAGCAGGAACAGGATCGCGATCAGGTAGAAGCTGATTCCGAAGCGGAAGCCCTGCTTGATCTCCGACGCCATACCCGACTCGTACGGGTCGGCCTTGCTGTCAATCGCGCGGCGTGTGCCGAGCACGCCATTGAGCAACGTGAACACGACACCGATCACCATGCCCAGGAACACGAAGACCAGCGCGGGGGCGTATGTGCTGAGCACGGGGACGTTTGTATCAGGTGGGGCGGGTCCGCAACGGGCTCGTGACAGCTTGTGACAAAGGGCTCGAATTGGCGCAGTTGACGGACATCACGGCGCTGCTCGTGGCTGCGGCCAACCTCGTCGCGGGCGGGCTGGGAGCGTGGGCATGGTGGCGAGGCGAAGCTGGGCGCGCGTTCTGGTGGGCTGTCCGCGCCGGGCAGGCCGCGGCGACGGCGCTCGCTGTGCTCGCCGCGGTCCTGCTCGTGAGCGGGTACGACGCTCGCCAGGACCTGCTGTACCTCTACCTGCTGCTGCCGATCGCGGTCTCGATCATCGCCGAGCAGTTGCGCGTCGCCTCTGCCCAGACGGTGCTCGACCAGCGCGGCATCGAGGACGCTCAGGCGGTCGGGCGGCTCCCCGAGACGCAGCAGCACGACGTCGTCTGGGCGATCGTCCGCCGCGAGGCCGGCGTGATGACCGTCGCCGCGCTCGTGATCGCGTTACTGGCGCTGCGGGTCCTGGGGAACACATAGGCCGGCGGTGGGCGCGCGGCCAAGCGGGCGGGCTCGCGGCGCGGCGGGCGGCGCGGCGACGTGGGCCGGCTCGCGGCCAAGCGGGCGGGCTCGCGGCGCGGCGGCCGAGCGGGCGGCCGCGGCACGGCGGGCGGGCGGTGCGACCGCGCGGGCGGGCCGCGATCCGGCGGGCGGGCCGCGATCCGGCGGGCGGGCCGCGATCCGGCGGGCGAGGCGATCGTCAGACCAGGCTCGTGTAGCCGCCGTCGAACCACACGAGCGGGCGGCCTTCGGGGTCGGCGTCCATCTGGGTGACTTCGCCGATGCCGATCGTGTGATCGCCGCCGGGCAGCAGCTCGCGCAGGTCGCAGGCGAGCCAGGCGAGCGCGCCGTCGAGGACCGGCACGCCGTGCTCGACGTCGTGCGTGACCGACTCGAACTTCTCACGTGCGACGCGCTTGGACGCGAACACGCGCGCGAGGTCGTCCTGCCCCTCACGCAGCACGTTGACGGCGAAGCGCCCGGCGGCACGCACGGCGGGCAGCGTGCGCGAGTCGTTGTCGAAGCAGACGAGCAGCAGCAGCGGGTCGAGCGACAGCGAGGTGACTGCGTTGGTCGTAAGGCCCACGGGGCCATCGGGGCCGTCGCACGTGACGACGGCGACGCCGGTGGCGAAGCGGCCAAGGATCTCGCGGTAGCGATCCTGCTGGGACGGCATGCGACCGCGGACGCTATTGGGCGCGCGCGGCTGTCGCCCGCACGCGTCGCTCGCGCAGGCGCCGACCACGGGTGCGCGCGAGGGATCGGCGGGGCCGGACAGGGGTGCGCGCGAGGGATCGGCGGGGCCGGACAGCCATCCGATCCCTCCTGAGCGCCGCCCAGCGTCGTCAGGAGGGATCGGTTGGAATCGCTGTCGTACGGATCCCTTGTGTGTACGCCAGGGTGCCCGGACGGGCCGGCGAGCCTTGTGCGAGAGACGCTGTCGTACGGATCCCTTGTGTGTACGCCAGGGTGCCCGGACGGGCCGCGAGCCCTGTGCGAGAGAGAGACATGCCATGCCAGAAACCGTCGGATAGCGCACGGAAAACGCCACGGTCGACGCGTCAGCGCCGACCGTGCGAGAAACCGTCGGATAGCGCACGGAACTCGCAGGTCCCGGCGCCGCTGGGCGCAGTCGCCGTGGCGGCATGACCCTCGCCCTTGCCGGAAGGAGGCGCGGCGCGCGCGGCGAACTCCACGTTCGGCAGCCCGGCGTCGGCCCTGCAGACGGTCGCATCGGTGACAGGCGCGACCGTCGCATGACACGGCGGCAACCGATGCCGGCGCCCGGGCCGCCTCTTCTTCGGGCCGTGGCCAGGCGACCGCGGAATCAAGCCGCCAGCTGCGCCATGTCACCGGCCGTCCCAATCGCGGCGGCAGCCCTCCCCGAACGGCGTCTCGTATGATCCTCGCCGCCATGAAGCGCCGCCTCGCACTGACCCTCGCCCTCGCCATCTGCGCCGCCGGCATCGCCGCCTGCGGGTCCGAGCAGGTCGACGTCCCCGGGGCGTCCGCGACCGTCGAGCGCGGCGCGCAGCTGTTCGCCGAGCGCTGCTCGGGCTGTCACACGATGGAGATCGCGGGAACCCAGGGATCGGCCACCGAGGTCTCCGACAAGGAGCGCGTCGACGGGCCGAACTTCAACGTGCGCAAGTCGTGCTACGCAGACGCCCTGTACGCGATCGAGAACGGCGGCTACTCGGGCGCGATCATGCCCGCCGGCATCGTCGTCGGCAAGGACGCGGACGCCGTCGCGCGCTTCCTCGCCGAGTACTCCGGCCGCGACGCCGAGTCAGCCGCCTCCGCCAGTGGGCCGGCAGCGCCGTGCGATCCGCCGCCCGGCGAGTGATCGACCGCACGGCTCCAGCTTCGTGCTTGACCTGAAGCAGCTGCGCGCGGACCCGGCCGGAGCCCGGACCGCCCTCGATCGCCGTGGCTCCGCAGACGCGATCGACCGCGTGCTGGAGCTCGACTCGCGCAGGCGTGAGCTGATCCCCCAGGTCGAGGGGCTTCGCGCCCAGCAGAACGACGCCAATCAGGCGATCGCTGCGGCCAGGTCGGCGGGCGGCGACGCGGGCGAGGCGATCGCCCAGATGCGCGAGGTCGCCGGCCGCGCGAAGACCATCGGCGAAGAGCTGAGCGCCGTCGAGGCCGAGCTCGACTCCACGATCGCGCGGCTGCCGAACCTTCCTGACCCCTCGGCGCCGCTCGAGGACACCGTCCTCAGGGAGGTCGGCGAGGCCGGCGCGACGGGGCGTGACCACCTCGAGCTGGCCGGTCGCCTGATCGACATGGAGCACGGCGCGCTGCTCTCCGGATCGCGCTTCGCCTTCCTGCGCGGCGACCTCGTCTTCCTCGAGCTCGCGCTCGTGCGCTGGGTGCTCGAAAAGCTGCGCGGCCACGGCTTCGAGCCCGTCATCCCGCCGGTCCTCGTGCGCGAGGACGCGCTCTTCGGAACCGGCTTCCTGCCCGACACCGAGCAGCAGATCTACAGCCTGCCCGACGACGACCTCTACCTCGTCGGCACCAGCGAGGTCGCGCTCGCCTCACTGCACGCCGGTGAGATCGTCGACGCCGGCGATCTGCCGCTGCGCTACGCGGGGTTCTCGCCGTGCTTCCGGCGCGAGGCCGGAGCCGCCGGGCGCGACACGCGCGGAATCTTCCGCGTACACCAGTTCGACAAGGTCGAGATGTTCTGCTTCGTGGAGCCCTCGCAGTCGCAGGCCGAGCACCAGCGCCTGCTCGCGATCGAGGAGGAGATCCTCAGCGAGCTGGGCATTCCGTACCGCGTCGTCGACATCGCGGTCGGCGACCTAGGAAACTCCGCCGCGCGCAAGTTCGACTGCGAAGCCTGGCTTCCCGGGCAGGAGCGCCACCGGGAGCTGACCTCCTGCTCGAACACGACCGATTACCAGGCGCGGCGCCTCAACGTGCGCGCCCGCCCGCAGAGCGGCAAGCCCGAGACTCTGCACACGCTGAACGGGACCGCGCTCGCTGTCGGTCGCACGATGATCGCTCTGCTGGAGAACGGTCAGCGCGAGGACGGATCGGTGGAGCTGCCGGCGGCGCTGACCGCCTACGGGGCGCCGGCGACGCTCCCAGCCGACAGCTAGGAGGCGTCCCCGTCGCCGCCCGCCGCCGGAGCGGGGATCGGCTCGTCGAGCGCGGCGAGCGCGTCCTCACGCGTGGGGCACAGCCGGAACGCGCGATCCAGGCGGGTCATCTCGAACACCCGTCGCACGCGCTCGGGCGGCTCGACCACGGCCAGCACCCCGCCCGCCCGCTGGACGCGGCGCTGCGCGTTCAGCAGCAGGCTGAGCCCGGAGGAGTCGATGAAATCGACGGCCGCGAGGTCGATGATCAGTCGCAGGCGCCCGCCGCGAAGCTGCTCGTCGACGGCCAGCGGGACGCGAACGCCGGTGCCGATCGACAGCTCACCGTCGAGCACGAGCAATGCGGTGTCGGAAGGCAGGCCATCCGTCTCGACTCGGATCGTGTCCACGATCGAGAGACTACCCGGGCTGCGCAACATTGGAACCCCGTGGATTAGGGTCACGAGATTGGAACGTCAGGGCCGCGCGCGGTAGCGTCAGCGCCGTGATCTTCAGACAAGTGACGCACGACGATCTCGGCTGCGCGTCGTACTTGATCGGCGATGAGCGCTCGGGCGTGGCGGCGGTCGTCGACCCGCGCCTGGACATAGACGAGTACCTGCGTCTGGCGCGCTATCTGGGCGTCCACATCGAGCACATCCTCGAGACCCACAACCACGCCGACCACGTTTCGGGGCACGGCCGGCTGGCCGCGGCGACCGGCGCGGTCATCCATGTGCACCGGCTCGCGGACCCCAGCTACGACCATGAGCCGTTCGACGACGGATGGGAGCTGACGCTCGGGAACGTGACGGTCCGGGCGATCCACACGCCCGGTCACCGCCCCGAGCACACCGCGTTCGCGCTGATCGATTCCGGGCGCGGGCCACAGCCGTGGGCCGTGCTGAGCGGCGACTCGCTGTTCGTCGGCGATGTCGCCCGCCCCGACCTGGCGGTCGACAAGGAGGAGGGCGCGCGCGGGATCTTCCGCTCGCTTCACGACCAGCTGCTGACGCTGCCCGACACATGCGAGGTGTGGCCCGGGCACCTCGGCGGATCGCTGTGCGGCGGCCCGGGGATGAACCTCAAGGTCTGCTCGACGATCGGCTTCGAGCGCGGCCACAACGAGCTGCTTTCGGTAGCCGACATCGAGGGCTTCGTCGAGCGCGCGACGAGCAACCTGGCTCCGCAGCCGCCGAACTTCCAGCGGATCGTCGAGATGAACCGTGGCCCGCTGCACTCCGAGCAGGTCGAGCCACAGCCGCTCGCGCCCCGGCAGGTGCAGGAGCAGCAGCGCCGCGGCGCGCTGGTCGTCGACGTGCGAACGGAGCTGCAGTTCGACGAGGCGCACATCCCTCGCGCGGTGTCGATCACGGCCCTGCGCGCGGGCTTCGGGTCCAAGCTCGCCTGGGTCGTCACCACGGGCCAGGAGGTCGTCTTCGCGGGGCGCGATGACGCCGACGCGCGTCACGCGGCGACGCTCGCGGCTTCGGTCGGCGTCCGCTCCGTCGCGGGCTACCTCGCCGGCGGCATGACCAGTTGGCGCGAGGAGGGGCTGCCGGTGTCACGAACGCCGCGAGTCAGCGTCGCCGAGCTGCATGAGCGGTGGGAGCGTGCGCCGGATTCGATCCAGGTGCTCGACGTGCGCGAGCGGCCGGAGTTCGCGCGCGGCCACATCCCGGGCTCGAGCAACGTGCCGTATCACGACGTGAACGGGATCCCTGAGGGAATGGACCCCGATCGGCCCTTCGCGGTGATCTGCTCCTCGGGCCAGCGCGGCGCGGTCGCATCGAGCCTGCTGCTGCGACACGGGGCCCGCGATGTGTGGCACGTCGTCGACGGCGGCGTCCCGCTCTGGGAGCGCAGCGGCTGGCCGGTGCAGGCCTCGCCGGCCGGATGACGGCGCCCGCGATCGACCTCAACGCCGACCTCGGCGAGGGCAGCGGTGACGACGGCGCGCTGCTCGAAGTCGTGACCAGCGCGAACGTCGCGTGCGGGTTCCACGCCGGCGACTCGGCGACGATGCGCGCCGTGTGCGCAGCCGCGGCCGAGCGCGGTGTCGTGATCGGCGCCCACGTCGGTTACGACGATCGCGAGGGCTTCGGCAGGCGCGAGCTGGACGTCGCCGCAGATGACCTGGAGGCGCAGGCGACCGAGCAGATCGCGGCGCTTCGCGGCGCCGCGGCGGCGGCGGGAACGACCGTCCGCTACGTCAAGCCGCACGGCGCGCTGTACGACCGCTGCACGCAGGACGCGGACGCCGCGCGCGCCGTGGTGCTGGCCGCGGCGGCTGCGGGCCTGCCCGCGGTGCTCGGGCTGCCCGGCTCCGTCCTGCTCGCGGTGGCCGAGCGCGCCGGATTGGCCGCAATCGCCGAGGGCTTCGCGGACCGGCGCTACGCGGCGGCGGCGGGCGGGCCGGGAACGACCGGCGGGTCCGGCACGCAACCGGCCGGCGACGCAGGTGCCGTGCGGCGCCTGGTCGACCGCGGCTCACGCGGCGCGCTTCTCGACCCCGACGAGGCGATGAAGCAGGCCGTCCTGCTCGCCCGTGACGGGCTCGTCGTGGCCGCCGACGGGACCTCCCTGCGCGTTGCGGTCCGATCGATCTGCGTACACGGCGACTCGCCGTCGGCAGTGATCCTCGCCCGCGGAGTGCGCTCAGCGCTCGACGCCGTGGGCGTCGGCCTGGCGCCATTCGCATGAGGCCTCACCGCGGGTCCCCCCACAGCGACGCCGGGCGCCCGGCGGGGCGGTCGCCGGGGGGCGCGGTCCGCCCGTGCGGGGAGCGCGCGCTGCTTGTCGAGATCGACGGGCACGGCGCCGTGCACCGCCTCGCTGCGCTCACGAGGGAGCATCTCGGGGCCTGCGCCGAGGAGATCGTTCCGGGCCACCGGACGGTGCTCGTCGTCGGTCGCGAGCAGATGCCTGACGCGGGCCGGCTCGGCGCGCTCGCCGAGCGCGCGGCGGCCGAAGCGGGCGCCGCGGACGGCGAGCCGACGGGCGCGCTCGTCGAGATCGAGGTCCGCTACGACGGCGCGGACATCGGCGAGGTCGCGTCGCTCACGGGGCTCAGCGCGGAAGAGGTCGTCCGACGCCATTCGGCGGCGACGTATCTCGTGGCGTTCCTCGGCTTCGCGCCGGGGTTCGCGTATCTCGTCGGCGGCGACCCGCTGCTTGCGGTCCCGCGGCGCGAGGAACCCCGTTCGCGCGTTCCAGCGGGCAGCGTAGCGATCGCCGGCCCGTACAGCGCGGTCTATCCGACGGCCTCGCCCGGCGGCTGGCGGCTGCTGGGCACGACGGATCGCGTCCTCTTCAATCCGGCGTCCGGCCGGCCGGCCCTGCTGACCGCGGGCGCACGCGTGCGGTTCACGGAGCTGCGATGACGAGCATCGAAGTCGTGCGGCCCGGAGCGCTCACGACGATCCAGGATCTCGGCCGTCCGGGATTCGCCCACATCGCAGTGCCGCGCTCGGGCGCCGCCGACCCGCCCTCGCTGCGGCTCGCGAACGCGCTGACCGGCAACGAGCCCGGTGCCGCAGCGCTGGAGATCACGCTCGCCGGACCGGCGCTGCGCTTCGACGGCGCGGCGCTGATCGCGCTCACGGGCGCGCCTGCTCCGGCGAGCATCGACGGTCGGCCGGTCGCGTTCGGCGAGCCGGTCGCCGTCGGCGCGGGCGAGGTGCTGGACGTGGGTCAAGCCAGTGCCGGGGTTCGCACCTACATCGCCGTGGGCGGCGGCATCGACGTCGAACCCGTGCTGGCGAGTCGCGCGACCGACACGCTGACGGGACTCGGGCCCGCGCCGCTGCGACGCGGCGACGTGCTGGCGCTCGGCCGGCCGGCAGACGGTGCGGATCGGCCCGGCGGCGGGGCTGTCCGCGACACGGATCTCGCCGCGGCCGGGGTCCGGCCGACGGACTCCGGCGCCTTCGCCCGTCCGCTGCTTCGCATCCTCGCCGGGCCGCGTGCGGACCTCTTCGCGCCCAGTGCCCTCGCGGCCCTCACCCTCGAGCCGTTCGCGGTCTCACCGACCTCCAACCGAGTCGGCGTGCGCCTCACCGGGCCGCGGCTGGAGCGCCGTGACACCGGCGAGCTGCCTTCCGAGGGCCTGGTTCACGGCGCAATCCAGGTACCGACATCCGGCGAGCCGATCCTGATGCTCGCCGACCACCCCACCACGGGCGGCTACCCCGTGATCGCCGTCGTCGTCGAATCCGACCACGGACTCGCCGGTCAGCTGCGCCCCGGGACGGCGGTCCGGTTCGCGCTCGTCCAGCGCTGGTGAATCACGCCGCGTCAGCCTTTCCGAGCGTCAGTTCGGTGCGTCTCCGTCCTCGGGGTGCAGCGCCTCCGCGAGGTGCGCGTCCATGACCTGAAGCGTGATGTCCAGCCATCCCTCCGGCTCCGGTGGAAGCAGTCCGCCGCGCGGCGCGAGCTCAGCCACGACGCGGTCGCGCGTGTCCTCGACCAAGCGCCGCAGCGCCGGGACATCGACGCCGCTCAGCTTGCCGCCGCGCTTGACCACGCGACCGCCCACGAGCACGGTGTCCACGTCGCCTGGGCCGGCGTGCAGCACCAGCCAGGCGACCGGATCGTTCATCGGCGAGCCGTGCAGACCGTCGGTGCGCACCAGCAGCACGTCGGCAGCCTTGCCGAGCTCGAGCGACCCGCAGACCGCGCCGAGCCCCATCGCCTCGGCGCCGCCGAGCGTCGCGAAGCGCAGCACGTCGCGCACCGTCAGGTCCAGGTGGCTCGGCATCGCGTGGTGCGCATGGTCCTCTGCGTTGCGTCGCCCGCGCTCGGCCTGCAGGCCGAGGCGCATCTGCGAGAACAGGTCGCCGCGGCCCGAGGAGACGATGTCGCAGCCGAAGCTCGGCAGCATCCCGCGAGAGAGCGCGCGCTCGATGATCGGGAAGCCCATCCCCATCGCGAGCTCGGTCTCCGGCGTGACCGAGACCGCGGCTCCGGCATCGGCCAGCAGGTCGAGCTCGCGGTTCGAGCAGGCGTTGCAGTGGACGTGGACCTGGCGATTGTCGAGCAGTCCGGCGGCGTGCAGGAGCTCTACCTCGGGAGGGCGGCGCTCGTTCCAGACGGTTCCCGTGTGCGCGGTCACGAGAACGTCGAGCTCACGCGCCAGCTCGACCTCGGCGCGCGTCTGGGCGAAGGGCACGAGCCCGAGCTCGGTCAGCGCGACGCCCATCCCGAGCATGCCGTCCGTCGAGGAGAAGTGCTCGCCGCGCACGCGCCGAGCGTCAGCGAGCCGGTCCTCGCCGGAACCGAAGCTGGTGCGCTCGCTCGGCGCCGGGAACATCCCGTAGGCGAAGACGCCGCGCAGTCCCGCCTCACGCAGCCCGCGGATCGCCTCGTCGGCGTGATCGGGCGTGTGGATGCAGTGCGAGAAGTCGAGCACCGTCGTGACGCCCGCGTCGAGCGCTTCGAGCGCGCCGACGAGGTTGCCGGCGTAGACGTCCCGCGGGTCGTAGGCACCCGAGATCTGAAGGCGTATCCCGCGGAAATAGTCGAGCAGCGTCCAGTCGGCGCAGATGCCGCGCATCGCGGTCTGCCAGGTGTGCCGGTGCGTGTCGACGAATCCCGGCACGACCAGCGTGCCCCGCGCGTCGATCACCTCCGCTTCGCCGGCGTCCAGGCCCGGCGCGATCGCCGCGATCCTGCCGCCCTCGACGAGAACATCGGCCGGCTCGACATGGCCCTTGCCGGGGTCGCCGGCGAGCACCGCGCCACCGCGGATCACGATCCTGTCGCTCATCGGCGCAAGCTATCTCAGGTAGTGTCGAGCGGGCTATGGATGAACGTCTGATCGCTCTCGCCGACCTCGGCGAGAGCGGGGTCGCGCAGGTCGAGACCTCGAAGGGCACCCTCGCCGTCGGCGTCGCTGACGGAGTCCCGTTCGCGACCTCGAACCGCTGCCGGCACCTTTTCGCTTTGCTGGGCAACGGACGCGTCACTGACGACGGCTGCCTGGAGTGCCCGCGGCACGGCGCCCGCTACGACGTGCGCACAGGAGCGATGACGCGTGGGCCGCAGGGCGCGTTCAAGCCACTGGCGGGCGTCGTCAAGGGCACGACCGGCTCCAGGAACCTCGCGGTCCACCCCGTCGTCGAGCGCGACGGCGTGCTGTACCTCGCCGGCTGACCCGGCGCTCACGCCCCGGCTAGGTCGGACCCGTCCTGCGAGCGCGTCGCCACGGCAGCGCGGGTTGCAATCGCCGTTTCAGGCCTGCCGGCTGAAGGCGCCGCGGCCTGCGTGACCGCACGCTCGATGGAGGTTCGCACCGCCGATGCGCTGCAAAGCCGCGCCCCCCCCCCCCAACGTTCGACGTACGGCGCCGAAGACCGAAGTCAACGCCAGACAACGCCAGACAACGATGTCAAGGGAGCACAGCCACATGAAATCCATCAAGCGCAAGCGGGTGCTCGTCCCGCTCGCCATCGTCTTCGCCCTCGCGGTCTCCGCGGCGGCCGTCGCCTACTGGACGGCCTCCGGCACCGGCTCGGGCACCGCTTCGGTCGGCACCGACGCCGGCGTCACGATCTCGCCGGTGACGTTCTCCGGAACGCTCTACCCGGGCGGCTCGGTCACGGTCAACTTCACCGTCAACAACAGCTCGGCCAGCGCCCCGGTGCAGGTCGACAAGGTGGTGGCGAACACCGCCGCGGGCACGAACGGGATGAGCAGCCTTCCGGCCGGCTGCCTGGCCGCCGACTTCACGTTCGCGGACGTGACGGTCGCGACCAACATCGCACCGAGCGGTACGTACTCGGGCACGGGCACGCTGTCGATGGCCAACACGGCCGTCAACCAGAACGCCTGCAAGCTGTCGTCGCCGGTCCTGAACCTGAGGGTCGACAACTCCGGCATCTAGCCGCGCATGGCGAGGGGCGATCGCAACCGCGGTCGCCCCTCTCGCGCTGCCCGCTGCGCTCGGAACCACATGTGGCATCGCGAAGCGATCACGACCCGCGGTGCTCGGCTCAGCGCCGCGCTGGCGCTGATCGCGGTCCTCGGCCTCGGCGGTGTCGCGCTCGCCGGCCGCGAAGCCGCCCCCGCGAAGTACCAACCCAGCTTCCTGATCTCCGCAACACAGGCCTCGCGGACCGTGGTGACCGGCGGCAAGGTGACGTACGCGCTCTCGATCTTCCAGCGCAAGTACCGCGGCTCGGTGAGCATGCGCATCATCTCGCGCCTGCCTGCCGGCGTGTCTTCGTCGATCGGCCCGAACCCGACTTCGTCGACCCGCTCTCGCCTTGCGCTCATGACGACCGCCGCGACGAGGCCCGGCACCTATCGCGTTCGCGTTCGCGGGTACCGCAGCAAGCCGGCCCCGCCGAAGAGCGCGCTGCGCTCGCCGCGCGCGATGCGCCGCTGGAGGCGCGCCACCAGCGGCAGGCGCCGGATGACGCGCACCGTGAGGCTCGTCGTCACCGCGCCGGCGCCGGCGCAACCTTTCTCGGTCGACGGCGAGCCGACGCGCGAGCTCGCCCCCGGCGTCTCGGCCCCGGTTGACGTCCGCGTCACCAACTCTCACGGCTCGGCGCTGAACGTGAGGTCGCTGTCGATGGGCATCGCTCGGATCGACGCGCCGCGCGCCGGCGCCACGCTCGGATGCGAGGTCGCAGACTTCGCGATCGAGCAGTTCAGCGGACCCGCCTTCGTCGTCCCGCCCAGGTCGATGCGCAGGCTGAGCGAGCTCGGCATCCCGGCGAGCCAGTGGCCGCGGCTGGCGATGCTCGACCGGCCGGTTCGCCAGGACGGCTGCAAGGGCGCGACGCTCCAGCTGTCGTTCTCCGGCACCGCGACGGGAGGGTCATGATGCGGCGACCGACCGCGGCTCTACGGCGCTGCGTCGCACGGCTGACCGCCCTCGCGCGGCTCGTGGCGCCGGTGGCCGTGCTCGCGGTGATCGCGCTCGGCGCCGTCTCGGCGACGGCGTTCTGGGTCGCCGGCGGCATCGGCTCCGGCGCCGGCGCCGTGGGCACCGTGTCCGCGCCGTCTGTGAGCGCCGCCTCGCCGGTGCTCAGCAACCCTGTGGTGACGTGGACGGCGTCGACCGTCACTCCGTCGAGCCCCGCGCTCAACGCCCAGGTGACCTACGTCGTCGAGCGCAGCTCCAACGGCGGTTCGTCCTGGGGCGCGGCGGGAGGAACCTGCGCCGCCGTCATCAGCGCGCCCACGACCAACTGCACCGACTCGCTGTCAGCGGCGGGCACGTACCTGTACCGCGTGACCGCGCGCTTCCGCACATGGACCGCGGTGGGCGTCAGCGGCAGCGTCACCGTCGTGACGCTCACCGCGCCGACGATCACCTCCGCGCCGCCCAACCCGAGTGCCAACACCTCGCCGAGCTTCGCGTTCACCGGCGGCGGCGGCACGGGCTACGAGTGCCGGCTCGACGCCGGACCGTGGTCGGCCTGCCCGAGCCCGCGGGTGTACGCGTCGCTGTCCAGCGCGTCGCACACCTTCGGGGTGCGCGCGACCCAGTCGGCGCTCTTCGGTCCCGAGACGAGCTACACGTGGACGATCGACACGGCGGCTCCGACGCTGACCGCCTCTCCGACCAACCCGACGGCCTCGACCTCGGCTACGTTCAGCTTCACGCACGCCTCATACCCCGGCAGCTTCCAGTGCAAGCTCGACGCGGCCGCGTTCGCGGCCTGCAACTCGGGCACAGTCGCCTACACGGGCCTGGCGCTCGGAAGCCACACGTTCACGGTGCGCTCGCTCGACTCCGTCAGCGTGGCGACCAGTGATCGCGTCTACACATGGACGATCGCCAACCCGCCCGTCGTGACGATCACCAGCTGCAACACGGGCGTCGGCAAGCGCAACTTCATCATCGGCACGACGACCCAGGCCACGGGCACGCTGACGGTGCGCGTCTATCAAGGCGTCGGAATCGGCGGCGCCCTCGCCCAGACGATCACGACGACGAACTTCACGGGCGCGGCCTCACCGTCCGCCTGGACGCTGGACACGCTGAACAACACCCTCACCACGGGGGCGACCTACACCGCGCAGGCTACGCACGTGACCGCCGGCGGCACCAGCAACCAGCCGACCTGCACGTTCGTGTCCTTCTGAGGCTCCCCGGCGCGTCGTGGGCTCGCCCGCGCGCCGCACTCGACGTGGCACGGCGCGTATCTTGCCGCCCATGCCCGATCTGACCCTCCGCGTCCTGCCTCCGTCGCACCCCTGCAAGACCATCGAGGCGGCGCTGCACCTGAAGGGGCTCGACTTCGAGCTGGTCACGCTGACCGCGGGTCCGCACAACGAGGAGATGGAGCGCGTCTACGGCGAAGGCAACCGAACGGTGCACGGACTGCTCGTGGACGGCGAGCCGGTCCACGGGTCGCGGGCGATCCCCGAGCGGCTCGCGCAGATCGCCCCCGAGCCGGCTCTCTACCCCGATCCGATCGCGGACGCCGTGCGCGAGGCGGAGCGCTGGGGTGACGAGGAGCTGCAGGACCTCGGGCGGAGGATGCCGTGGGGCGCGCTGCATTTCCGCCCCGAGGCGATGGGCAGCTTCGCCGGCAGCGGCGCGCTGGCCGCGGAAGGCGTCGTCGGTGGCGAGAGCGCGACGGCCGCCGACCTGCAGATCGGTGCGACGCTTCGCGTGCTTCTGACGATCGGCGACCTGCGCCCGCTGATCGAGGGGCGTCCGGCGGAGCGGGTCGCGCGAAGTTGGTTCCCCGACTACGCCGGCGACGTTCCGGCGGGCGCGTTCCCGGCGGGCTGGGTTCGGGCGGCGGCCTGAGCGGGCCGCCATCGGTGGGCCGGGCAACGGCGCGCTACGGATTCCGGCCCTCGCCGCGGCGAACGCGCTCGAAGCCGATCCAGATCACGTTGACCGCCGTGGCGACGATGCGCTCACGCGGGATGTGCGGGTGCTCGATCCACCAGACGGCGAGCCCCGCGAGCCCCGCGCGCATCACCTCGGCGGCCATCTCGAGCGACTCGGGGTCGGTCGAGCCGGAGATCTCCCCCGCGCCTGGCTCCTGGCTGAGCAGCATCGCAAGCGCAGCGCGCGCCTGACCCTGGACCTCGCGATGATCGGACTGGACGTCGGGATCGCCGCTGGCCTCGCGAAAGAACATCCGCGCCGCGAACGGGTGAGACTCGACATAGCGCGCCCAGGCGTCGAGCGCGCGTGGAATCCGCTCGTCCGCCGGATCGTCTCCTGCCAGGCTCGCGCGCCACATCTCCAGCAGGTCGCCGCGTGTGCGCTCGAGCAGCCTGCGGTGCAGCTCACGCTTGGAAGCGAAGTGGTCGTACACGACGGGCGCGCTGACACCCGAGCGCAGTGCGATCTCGTCCACCGAGGCGCCCTCGTACCCGCGCTCGGCGAAGACCTCCGTCGCGGCGCGCTCGATCACCTCGCGCCGTTCGGGCGCGGCCATGCGCCTTCCCTCCGCGCCGGCCTTTTTCCGCTTTCTAGATGTCGACTGGTCCGTTGACAACCTAACGATCCCTAGGTAGCTTACCTATTGATCGTTAGGTTACCCCGAGCGAAGGATGGCGCTATGTCAGAGCGAGTTGTCGTGGATCCGGTCCTGCGCACGCGGTACCGCTTTTCGCGGTCCACAGGCGACGACGGCCACGAGGTGCTCGTCGTCGACATGGAAGTGGACCCCGGCGGCGGCGTCTCGCCGCACATCCACCACCGGATGGACGAGCGCTTCACGGTGGAGGCCGGAACCGCCGAGTTCCTCAGCGGCCGCAAGTGGATCTCGGCAGGCCCTGGCGAGACCGTCGTCGTCCCTCGCGGAACCCGGCATGCATTCCGCAACCGCGGCGACGAGGTCGCTCGCGTCCACTGCGAAGCCAGCCCACCATCGACGCTGCAGGAGTTCCTTGAGGATGCCGCGGCGCTGTCCCGCTCCGGCGCCATCACGCGCCACGGCGTGCCGCGCGGACCCAGCGCGCTGCTCAAGGGCGCCGTGCTCGTCGAGGATTACCGCGAGATGGTCGAGCTGCTGTTCCCGCCGCTGCCACCGATGCCCGTACAGCGCTGGATCATGGCCCCGCTCGCCCGGCTCGGAAGGCGGCGCGGCTACAGCGCACCGCGGCTCGCGGACGGCGCGACCGGCTGACACGCTCGCGCCTCAAGGGAGCGCCGCAGCGAAGTCTTGGTGGCTGCTTACGACGATCAGGATCTTCTTCCTGTTGCCGGTCACGGCACGATCACCACGCGGCCGAACGCGTTGCGGCCTTCCAGGTAGGCATGAGCGGCGGACGCCTCGGACAGCGCGAACGACCTGTCGATCTCGACGTGCAGCTCGCCGCTCGCCACACCGTCGATCAGGTCCGCGATCACCCGATGGACCCGTACGTACTCGGCGAGAAGAGCGCCGCCCAGGTAGACCCCGCACAGCGTGTTGTTCTTCGCCCACAGAGACATCGCCTCGACTCCCGAGCCGCCGCGGCCCGCCACTCCGACGCTGACGAGCGTCCCCCGGTACGCCAGCGCTTCGATGCTGTCGACCAGGTTTTTGCCACCGACCGAATCCAGCACGACGTCGACGCCGCGACCGTCCGTGAGCTCACGCACCCGGTCGACGAAGCTCTCGCTGGCGTAGTTGATGCCGTGGTCGAGTCCGAGCGGCTTCAGTCGCTCCAGCTTCTCGTCGCTCGAGGCGGTCGAGATCACCGTCGCACCAGCCCGCTTCGCCAACTGGATGGCCGCCATCCCCACTCCGCCCGCCCCCGCATGGACGAGCACCGTCTGCCCCTCGGCGAGGTTCGCGGCCGTGAAGAGGCACTCATGAGCAGTCCCGAACGCAACCGGAATGCACGCGGCTTTCGGCGGGTCGAGCCCCGCTGGGACCGGCCAGGTCATGACGGCCGGAACGACCCGCTTCTCGGCATGAGAGCCGTTCGCGTTCAGGGCCACGACCTTGTCGCCGACGGCGGGCGCCTCAACCCCGGCGCCGGCCTCGACGACCGTACCGGCACAGAGGTAGCCGACGATGTGCGGGCTCGCCGGCGGCGGCGACGTTGCCCGGGCGAGGAGATCGCCCCCCTCGACACTGATCGCCTCCACGTCCAGCAGCACGCAGCCGTCCGGGCACACCGGGTCGGGGACGTCCTCATAGCGCAGCACGTCCGGACTGCCGTTCTCGAATATCACTGAAGCCTTCATGGCGCGATCGTAGGGGCAAGACGCACCTGCCGCCGTCGCTCGACGAACAACTCGTGGCGCACTGAAGTCGTGATGCCGCAAGTGGGTCTCGGCAAGCCCCGGGCGCGCCCGGGCGGAGTAGCCTTGGCCGGCGGGCGTCCGTGTGCGGCGGAGCACCGTTTCTGCCGATTTCACGCCTACCGCCACCGAGTTCAGGAGGTCATGCAATGAAACGCGTGATGGTTCGCTACAAGGTCAAGCCTGATCGGGCAGGGGAGAACGAGGAGCTCGTCCACGCCGTCTACGAGGAACTGCGGCGCACCCAGCCTGCCGGGCTTCGGTACGCGACCTTCCAGCTTGACGACGGTGTGAGCTTTGTCCACCTCGCGTCGATCGAGACCGAGGACGGCCACAATCCCCTTTCGGAGGTGAAGGCCTTCGGGGAGTTCCAGAAGGACATCGGCGACCGCTTGGACGGAGCGCCGGTGGTCAGCGAGCCGCGTGAGATCGGCTCGTACCGCTTCTGAGCGTGCGACCGCCCCGATGGCCTGACCGACGCGCGCCTCAGGCGTTCGCCGCCAGCCCGAGTTGCTCGCGCCACGCTGGCGCGTGCTCCATGGCGAGCTCGTCGGGCACCGCCCACGAGTAATGCTGATGGACCATGCGGAAGGCGCCGTCGCCTTCGCGGCGAAGCACCGCGGTCATGCGCGTCGTGAGACGCAGCCCGGTGGGGGCGACGGGCGCGGCGCCGCTGTTCTGGACCGGTGCCGCGAGCCACGTCCTGCGCGAAGCGCGCCGACTCGCGGAGCGGGGTTACCTCACCGCTCGCACCGAGCCGGCCAAGACCCGCCCACGGACGGTGTACGAGATGACCGACAAGGGTCGCGAGGCTTTCTGCGCATGGCTCGCCGCCCCGTCGAGCTACCCGCGCATCCAGCACGAGGCGGCGATCCGGCTTTTCGCCTCTGACATGGGCGACGCGGCCGACGTGCTGCGCAGCCTCCGCGCGCTCCGCGACGACCTCCCGCGGCTCGAGGCCATCTGCGACATGTACGAACAACGCGCGCAGACGATCCCGCACCGCACCAAGGCGATCGTGCTCGAGCTCTCGCTCGTACGCCGCCTGCTCGACGCCCACCGCGCCTGATAGACGACGTTCAGCGCGAACTCGGCGACCCGGAGTGAGACGCAACCGGACCTGGAGCTGGCATATTCATGCCAGCTCGGTCGCGAACCGGACCGTCCGATACGAGCCTCGCCAGTGGCCACCACGAGCCTGGAGGAAGCGCCATGATCGTCGTCCGCTTCAAGGTGCAGTGCCAGCCCGAGAAGACCGACCGGGTGAGGGCGGCACTCGAGGGAGTCATCGCCCCGAGCCGATCACTGGATGGCGTGATCAGCTTCGACATCGCCCGGGACCTCGCCGATCGCGACGCGTTCATCGCCACCGAGGTGTTCGAGGATCAGCAAGCGCTCGAGCGTCAGGAGTCGTTGCCGGAGGTCGAGGAGGCACTCGCCGTCCTCGAGGAGTCCCTTGTCGCCGAACCGGAGGCAACCGTCTTTCACGTTTCCTCCTCCGAGCCGCACGGAGCCTGAGGACACCAGCCACACCGCACACGTGCGACCGAGGACGCCGCCAGGCCGCTCCTGGGGGCGTCAGCGGAGGGGGAGGGATTCGAACCCCCGGACGAGTTACCCCGTCTCCAGTTTTCAAGACTGGCGCATTCGACCACTCTGCCACCCCTCCAGGGCGGGGAGAGATGGTGACAGGGCCCGCGGGCGGTCAGCGCTCGGTCGCGCTCAGCACTTCGATCGTGATGTCGACGAGGACCGGACGGGGCGCTGCGCGACGCAGCGGCAGAGCGGGGGTGACGACACGGTGGTCGGGGAGCGTGACGCCGAACGCGGTCGCTTCATGCACGCAGCGGTTGGCCGCCTTTGCGAGCGGGCTGACCATCCGCGCGACGTAGTGACCTCGCAGGGCTGCCGGCCAAGATCGACCACGTCGACGCGCTTGCGGGCGTGATCGGTGGCGAGAGCGCGACGGCGGCCGACCTCAGATCGGCGCGACGCTGCGCGTGTTGCTGATGGTCGGCGACCTGCGCCCGCTGATCGAAGGGCGTCCCGCCGGGCGGGTCGCACGGCGCTGGTTCCCCGAGTACCCGGGCGACATCCCGGCCGGCGCATTCCCGGCGGGCTGGGTTCCGACCGCTGGCTGACGCCGAGCTCTAAGCCTGAACCGCCTCCTCGGCGGCGGTGACGGTCTCGGTCGGGTAGGCCTGCTCGACCGGGAGGACGAACACGAAGGTGCGCTCGCCGGAATGCTTGAGCACAGTTCCCATCACAGTCGAGACGTGTTCGTCGCCGACGACGCATTCGACCCTGGCCTTCGGGCGCGAGTGACTCTCGATCGCCGCGCCGCGATAGCTGGTGCTGACGGTCGCCTCGGGGATCGAGCCGCTCGCGTCCAGGACTGACAGCGAGGGGAAGCCCGACTCGAGCAGCTCCTCGCGGATCGGCTCGAACGCCTCACGTTCGATGTAGGCCACAACCACTTTCATGTCCCGCTCCTCCTCCTCTGGGTTGGCGGAGTCAGTTTCGGCGCGCAGACCCGGCGGTGCATTAGACGGGTGTCGAAAGTTCGGCGCCCAACGTTCGCCGTGCGGTCCACCCGGCCCGGAGCCCTGCTGCAGCAGGCGCAGCGGAGGGGGAGGGATTCGAACCGCCGGACGAGTTACCCCGTCTCCAGTTTTCAAGACTGGCGCATTCGACCACTCTGCCACCCCTCCAGGGCGGGGAGAGATGGTGACAGGGCCCGCGGGCGGTCAGCGCTCGGTCGCGCTGAGCACTTCGATCGTGACGTCGACGAGGACCGGACGGGGCGCTGCGCGACGCAGCGGCAGAGCGGGAGTGACGACACGGTGGTCGGGGAGCGTGACGCCGAACGCGGTCGCTTCATGCACGCAGCGGTTGGCCGCCTTTGCGAGCGGGCTGACCATCCGCGCGACGTAGTCGTGGCGGCGCAGCACGCCCTCCTCGGTCACCCAGAAGGTCTGCGTCGGCGAGTGCGTGGGGATGGCAGGCGGGAACGTGAGCCGCAGGCCGTGCAGGCGCTGTCCATCGACGCGGTGCTCGCCGATCGCCTCGACCCCGAGGTCGGGACGACGCAGCAGCACGGGGAAGGTCGCGTAGTTCCACGACGCGTACGAGCAGAAGGTGAGCGCCGCGAGATCGTCCCAATGGCTCGCCGGCCAGGGAGCCCGGCGATAGGCGACGGCGCCGTCGCGCGTCTCGCCTGGGGCGCCGTCGGCGTCGAGCATCGTGGCCGTGCCGGCATCGAAGCGCCCGCGCCAGCCCGGCACCGAGACCGACGTCAGCTCGATCCGAGGCTCATGCACCCGGATCACCTGCTCCATCTCAGCGACCTCGCTCATCTTGCCCATCAGGCGGAACGCGAGGCCGGTGCAGCGCAGCCGCAGGCGCAGTTCCCCGAGCCCGTCCCAGCGGTCGGTCCCGCCGGCGTGGTCGACGACGCGAGCTGCGAGCTCCTCGGCGGTGAGCGATGCCATTGCAGCATCATCGCGCCTGGCGTCACCGGGCGTCGGACGCGAACTCGCCTGCCCGACTCGCGGGTACACTGCCCCTTCCTCGGGAGAGGTGGCCGAGTGGCTGAAGGCACTCGCCTGCTAAGCGAGTAACGGGGGTTAACCTCGTTCGCGGGTTCGAATCCCGCCCTCTCCGTACGTCGCCGCGGCGCTCGGTCCAGCGGGCCACGCCGGCCGTGGAGGCCGGGCTACACTGCCTCTCTCAAGCGCCCGTAGCTCAGCTGGATAGAGCGTCGGTCTACGGAACCGAAGGTCAGAGGTTCGAATCCTCTCGGGCGCGTCGGGAACCCGCTGGTAACGGCGGGTTTTCTCGTTGTCGGTGGTCTTGCGCGGGGCCCGAAATGGGCCGGGAGTACCACTCGGGAGTACCAAACGGACAGTCAACGTGCTCGACTGCGGCGCCGGATCGGCTGTCGCGAATGCTCATAACCCGAAGGTCGCGGGTTCGAATCCCGCCCCCGCTATGCAGAAGCCCCCTCTCGCCAGGGGGCTTTTGCTCTTGTTGGGCGGCTTGAGGGTTGGCTCCCGAGGGTGCCGGTACCACGTGCCGGTACCACATCGAGGTTGTCCCGTAGCTCGTAGAACTTCGTAGGTGGCGGTCCCTCGCCTCGTCCGGTCCCGTTGGGACCGTGGCGAGTTGCGAGACAAGTCCACCGAGACGAAGGGACCGCCATGAGGACCGTAG
>Ga0247727_10001514_pt1 | contig 55054 bp, 50 predicted proteins | sample WisWelCaveWW1625_FD_202498 | JGI IMG/M metagenome (GOLD analysis project Ga0247727, IMG submission 202498) | Biofilm microbial communities from Wishing Well Cave, Virginia, United States - WW16-25 | ecosystem: Environmental > Aquatic > Deep subsurface > Groundwater > Cave microbial mat | place... | reverse complement strand
GGTTCCACTCTCGGAAGGTTTTAGCCATGCGGTATAGAAACCACAACCACGCCCGTCCGTCTAGCCCCAAAGTGGGGATTACTCGGACAGGCTCCTAGCCTCTCCCTCCACGCGATGCTGAAAGACTACCTCTCGCCTGCCGTCTCCTCCCAGTGGAAGTCGTGGAGGAGTCGGTGGAGGACCGGAGCCAACAACACGCCTGCGGCGACGAGGAAGACGAGCCCGGAGTACAGCGCGTAGAGTCCGGAGAAGAGCTTCCCTCCCGTGGTCACCGGAGTTGGACGGGTCCCATCCCGCCCAGAAAGGCGGCGTCGAGGAACGCGTCGCTCGCGCCGAGACCCTGGAAGTGATGGTATCCCGCCATGCCCACGAGCAACGAGACGACGACCAGGGCCATCCGAAGCCGCGAAGTGGCCGAAAATCCGCGCCGCAAACTTCCTTCGCGGTAGCGGTCTTGTAGAGCGCTTCTCGTACACGGATCCTCCCGCGCTCCGGCGAGGATACCGCCCGTTGCCTCGGCATCGGGGACGGTCGTGTCGAGGGTCGGCGTTTCCCCGTCTCTCGGGCGCTGCCTTGGACTGCCCCGATTCCGTGTTCCTCTCCCCTGGTACACTGTGCTCAGCGCGAGGTGAAGCAGCACTCGAGGGGAAAGATGCCAGCGCCAGCCTGGGGACCCGAGGAATTCGAGACGCTGCTTCAACACCCCGAGCTGAGGGACGAGGCCGTCGCGGAATTGCTGCCTGGACGGACCGTAGGGGCAGTGAAGGTGCTGCGCCAGGGCATCCACGCCTACCACCAGGGGATGAACACGTCGATGCTGGCCGGGATGATGGTTCACCGGCTGAAGCAGGGATCGGTGACCTGTCCGATGTGCCGGACGGAATTGTGACGACGTGCCGGTACCCGCCAGACAAACAGGAGAAAGCGACGCGGACGGTGCTGGAGCGGAGGGCGGTGCTGTCGGAGGGGTGGGCGGTGGCGTGAGATGAGCGTGAATCAGCCAGCAAGGCGCGCGCGAACGGCGTCGAGCACCTTTCGTCTCGAAGGCAAGATGCCCAACGCGGTCAGCGCACCGCCATCGATCACGGTCTCACCATCGACGAGGACCTTGAACTCTCCGTAGTGGCCTCGGACCATCTCGACATCGGTCCGTAGGTCACGACGGAGTCGCGCCGCCACACGGACGGCGTGCAATGCGGAGAGTCAATACGCGCAGTAGCGAATCGCTATCCGAGCCATGAGCGCCCTCTCCTCATGAGCGGGGGCCAGCCTTCGGTCGATGCGGTGCCGGGCGTTGTTCATTTAGCCCTTGAATTTCCAAGACTCCGGCCGACCCGCAAAGGGATCGTACCCGTGGCGTGCTCGCGTGGGGGTGATGATGATCCGACCGCCGTGGGCATAGGCGACATCGTTGAGACCAAGAAACTTCCCCGGACGCCAACGAACCAAGGCGGCTTGGCTCTCGTGCGGCATGGGCGTGACCTCCACCTCGGTCGTCTGCTGAGTGGCAACAACGCTGAGGAATCGGTCGCGGGCTACTACAGTGTGGAAACGAGCGGAAGACCACGGACTGAACTCGGGCAGCAGCGGGATGGGCACGGGACCGTCCTTTCGGGTAGGAAGACAAGTTCAGGATACCACAATTCCTCGCCGCCGGTTGGATCGGTGCGGGATTGTGATGAATCGTTCGTTACCGGGAGTTCTTCGGTCTTCAGCACGCCAGGTTTCGCACCCGGCTCGCCATCTCCTTGTCGCTCGGGTGGGTGTAGACCACGGTCGTGAGCGGCGAGACGCGGGCAAACCGCTGCGGGGACGATGCCCGACGAGGGGATGGTGTCGGTGGAGGTGGACAACGGCGTCACCGGGACGCTCTCCTTGGTCGGCGGACGCCTCGCGGAGTACCGGGTTCGCTTCGACGGCAACGCGACGAACGTCGCCGAGTTCCGCAAGCAGCTCGTGGGGAAGTTCGGAAAGGCGACGCGAGAGGTCGCGAGCGGTGCGACCACAGACGAAGCTTCAGCGGCCGGGCTCGCTCTGAAAGGCGGCCGCGGCCGATCGCAGGAACCGCTGCACGAGTTCGGGGCGCCGGCTGAGCCAGTGCAGGCCCGCGAACCCCAGCCACACCGGCGGCAGCAGCCATTCCGGCAGGCCCAGCACACGCGCGGCCCCGCGCGTGAATCGCAGCGAGCGCTCGTTCGCGGGGCGGCGGCGGCGCTCGTACTCGGCTGGCACCTCGGGGGCCTCGCGGAGGAACAGCTCGGCCAGCACGCCGGCGTCCGCCACCGACATGTTGGCCCCCTGCCCGCCCGCCGGGCTGACCGGATGCGCCGCGTCGCCCAGCAGCACGGCCCCTTCGCACCCGTAGCGCGGCGCGTGTCCCCAGGGGCGCCGGACGCGCACAAAATCCTGCGGGAACCCGCGCATCCCGGTCATCTCGCGCAGCGCCAGATGGACCGCTCGAAATTCCTCCCACGCCCCCTGGACCGCTCCCAGGTCGTCAAAGATCCGCGGCCGCACCACCACAATTCCCGCGCCCCGGCCACCGGGCAGCGGCATCGCCACCGCCGCCAGGATGCCCGAGTGGGAGCCGCGGACATTCAGCCACGCGCGCGCCGTCGCCGGCGCGAGGTCCTCCGGCCAGGCGAAGCCGTAGCAGAGCAGGTCGATCGGCAGCAGCCGCGTGGGCATCTCGATGCCGCACGCATCGCGGACGCGCGAGTGCGCGCCGTCGTCGCCCACCGTCCAGCGCGCGCACACCTCGCACACTTCGCCGGTCGTCCCGTTGCGCGTGCGCACGCCGGCGACCGCGGACTTTTCCCTCAGGATATCAACCACCTCCACGCCGCGCCGCAGCTCGAAGCCGCCGGCCCGCAGCAGCAGCTCGCGGGTCGCGGTGGGATCGGTGGACCAGGGCTGAACCTGCGCGGCTTCCAATCGCTCCGGGGTGATCAGCGTCGCGACGCGGCGCCCGTCACTGATCTCGACCCCGCGCAGCGGCAGCGCCGACCGCGCAATCCCCTCCTTTGAAAGCAGATCCGAAAGCACCGCCATCGTCGCCGGCCACAGAATTTCGGGGCGCACCGCCGCTTCGGGGGCCGCGCTCTTCTCAAGCACCACGACCCGCTTTCCGCCCCGCGCCAGCCGGTTCGCCAGAACCGCGCCGCCAATCCCGCCCCCGACGATGACGAATTCGGCATCCATCTCGCATTCTATTGTATCCGGCTACTATCTCGCGACATCCGGTAGACAGCCGTAATGCTGCTGTGCCGGATGGAATGAAAGCTGTACAGCCGATCGAACCCCGCCTTCTTCTGCCACGTCCGCCAGGCGAACTGGACCCGGCGCTTCGAGATGCGCTTCCTGCTCTGGTTGGCGAAGAGCGGGTCGCCTGGCTCGAGGCCTTCTCCGCGCTTCCGCTTGAACGCCCAGAACCGCTTCAGCTTGGGCAGCAGCTGTCCGGCAGGAACACGTCCCCGGCCCTGCCTCCCTTCGCGATCTCTCGGCGGACCTTGACCCGGACCCGGGGTGTCCCGTCAGGCGCGAACACGTCGCCGACGTTGAGCCCGACGATCTCGGCGAGCCGGAGCCCGGTGCCCAGGGCGAGGCTGAAGATGAGGTGGTCGCGGGGGTTCCCGGCGGTGAAGCGGAGAATCGCGCGCGGCTCGTCGGCGGTGAGGGTGGTGGGGCCAAGGTGCGGCATAATGTCCTCCACTCAGCTCTCGACTCGTCGGAGGGGACGGAATGGCAGACAAGACAACGCCTCGACAGACCGCTGACCCTTGGACCGATTCAGTGAACAAGAAAGAGCAGCAGGGGAAGCACCGGGAGTCCCACGATACGCAGAAGCTCAAGAGCGAGAAGGAGACTCGTCGGCGGGACGACAAGAGCCCGGAGCGAGGACAGAACGACCCCAGTGGAGGGAAGGGAAGGGCGGGGCACACGGTCAAGAACCCGCGTGGGCGTGGATAGACGCCCAACGGGAGATTTGTCGGTGCCACACCGGCTCCGCCACGACCGGCCGCAGGTTCCGCTCGGTGATCGGGTCCCGCGCCTCGACGACCGGCGGCATCTCCAGGATCGCCTCCTGGATCTCCGGGGAGAGGAGCAGCAGGTTGCAGGCCTGGGTCGTTTCGCCGTTGACGTCCTCGACTTTGACTACGCTGCCTGCTCGATGCCAGTGGGCCAAGAGTAACTGACTACCACTAGGGTCGAGGAGAGGGGAGAATGAAACTGCAAAGAGAACCGACGACCCCTGGAGAGATCCTCAGCGAGGAGTTCCTCAGGCCTCTGGGGATGACCCAGGCAGAGCTGGCGGAACACATTGGATGCGACAAAGGTCGTCAACCGGATCGTGAACGGACGGACCTCCGTAACCGCGGAGATGGCCATCCGCCTCGGAGCGGCGTTGAGGATGAGCCCGGAGTTCTGGCTCAACGCCCAGCAAGCCGTGGACATCTACCACGCTGCCCGCAGAATGAAGCGGGTCCCTGAGCCGATCCCGCTCGCGGGTTGAGGCCGGTTCGAACCGAGTGACGCTTGAGGAGCCAGAGCGCTCGACCTCGGAAAGAGCCCGTCCGTCTCGACGCGAAGTCGGCCGACGTCCGTTCCGCGCCAGCTCACGGAATCGGAGACCGAGTGCATCGTAATCGTTTGTCCTCGGTCGCTGATCGAAGGTTCACCACGGCGGCGGCGAGGGAGAGCCTGAATGAGTGGCTGGAGTAGGCGGCCGAGGGCGGAAGCATGCGGCAAAACGAAAGACAGGAATGCCGGGGAGACAACCGGAGAGGATGGGTGTACAAACCCGTTGCTTTCTGGGACGTCCTGCTGTATCTAGGCGAGGAATGGCAGGAGGGGGACCCGCAACAACGAATACGCCGATCCACTTCTTCTGAGTCTCGGTTCCATCGCCGTGCCCCTCTCGCCTCACGAGAAGCTTCGAACCTGGGGGGGAACCCATGAACGTTCGGAACAGATTCTTCGTAGCCTCAGCGCTCGCCGTTGTCGCGATCGGCGTGCTCATCGCACAGACGATCGCGACGCGCGACTTCCCGATCGACGGGATCTACTGGATCTCCCTCCCGGCGAGCCCGAACCCGCCGGTGACCAACGCCGAGCAGCTCCTCGCCTACGGCCCGTTCACGAGCGTCGCGCGGCACCGCACGGAGACGAACCTGCTGCACACGTGGGACGGGACCACCTGCGCCAACGGGATCGATCCCGACTCCCAGGGGCCGACCGCGCCCTGCAGCACGAGCTGCTTCTGCGTGATCCCGGGGGAGTCCTACCAGGTGACCGTGAGTGGGGCGCCGCAGACCTGGAGCATCGACGGCTCTGACGGGGTCACGGTCTATCCGCTCGCTCCAATGGGGCCCGACTCGCTGACCGGCAGGCACCAGATCTCGCTGCCCATCGATCTGCCGGACGGGTTCGCGACCGGGTCTCACCTCATCAACGACATCAACTTCAAGGCTGGCGTGCCGTTGGGGATCGTACAGAGCGTCTCGCGCTACCTCACCTCTACCAACACGATCCAGACCTATACCGGCCGGATGGGGAGCCCTGGGCCCGATTTCCCGCTCGTGCCCGGAGAGGGCTACCGGGTGAACGTCACCGGGAGCCTGAACTACACCCCCCCGCTGGGGCCGACCTGGACGGACCCGTGCATCGCGCCCGATGTCAACGGGACGATCGTGCTCCCTCCGATTTGTGGCTACCTCTCGCCGTCGGCAGTCCACATCTTGTTGGACGGCTTGCCGCCGGGCACCGAGGTGCTCTTGGACGCCAGCCATCAGCGTTTCTTCAATATCACGCCGGTCGTGCCGCTCGCGGGCGCGGCCACGACGGAGACGTTCGACTCGGACCTGGTGATGCACCTCACCGGCACCGGGCTCCTGGCCGGCGTCGACTGCGATCTCACGATGAGCCCGGTTTCGGTCGTGGTCGAGACCCAGCCTCCCCAGGCGGGCCAGCCGGTCCAGGACTTCGACGCGGAGATGATGTCGGCCACCGGCTCGCTGATCAGTGACACCACCTGCAACCTCTTTCAGAGCCTGAGCGTCGTCGCAGGGACGAACCACGGACTCCCGAGTCCCGGCCACGTCCACCTCGAGCGACGCGCCGACGGGACGTTCAACGTGAGCAGCTTCTTCGACGTGAACGTGACCATGTCGTTCGTCGGCAAGCCCGGCAGCCTCCTGGACGGGATGTCGGGATCGACCACCCAGGTCATCCGGATGGGAACGGCCAGCAACATCCTCGGGATCACCCTCTCCCCGTCGAGCGCGACGAACAGGGTGGGCACCAGCCACGCGGTCACCGCGACCGTCAACGACCTCGTGGGGCACCCGCAGCCCGGCGCTCCCGTCACGTTCACCGTGATCTCGGGCCCGAACGCCGGGGCCTCCGGAGCGTGCAGCGTCGATGTCTCGTGCGCCACGGACCCGAGCGGCAGCGTCGACTTCACGTACACGAGCGACGGCCAGGTCGGCACGGATCAGATCACGGCCTGCTTCAGGAACGAGGGGGGCCAGCAGGAGTGCGCGCAGGCGATGAAGGACTGGGTCGCGTGCGGCCCGGACGGAGCCCCGTGCAGCGACGACAGCGCCTGCACCACGAACGACGCGTGCCTGAGCCAGGTGTGCGTCGGCGTCCCGGTGGTGTGCGACGACGACGATCCGTGCACGGGCGACTCGTGCGATTCCGGGACGGGTTGCGTGTTCACGTTCATGGATGCCGATCACGACGAGGTCTGCGATTTCTTCGACGAGTGCCCGAGCTCGGACCTCGGGCTCACGGTTTCGGTCGCGGGCTGCGAAACGGACGTCGGCAACACGCGGTTCCCCGACGGCTGCACGCTGCAGGACCGGGTGAACCGCTGCGGGGTGGGAGTGAGCCACGGTGCGTTCGTGAGCTGCGTGGCCAGCCTCACGAACGACCTCAAGGCGCAGGGAGTGCTGTCGGGGCGGCAGAAGGGCCGGATTCAGCGATGCGCCGCCACGTCCAATCCGCATCCCGCTCCGCAGGTCATCCGCACCGTGGGAGAGCGCGGATAGGCGAGAGCCAGGCGAGTGCCGTGTTCCGGAGATCCGCCGCCATCGGTCTGCTCGTGCTGTCGGGCGCGCTCCCGTCCGCCGCGGGTGAACCGACGCCCTACGCCAAGATCGCGCCATGGCTTGAGGAGCGCCTGGGGCGCGAGGGGCAGGTCGAGTTCCTCGTTCTGCTCGATTCGCCCGGGCGCCCTCCGCTCGGCGGGACGCTGACAGCGGCCGAGCTGTACGCGCGTCTGACCGCAAGCGCGCAGGTCGGGCATCGGGGAGTCCTGGCGGAATTGAAGGCGCGCGGGGTGGCGGCGCGCTCGTTCTACCTCGTCGACGCGATCCTCGTGCGAGGCGACGCCGCGCTGGCCCGAGCGCTCGCGGCCCGGCAGGAAGTCGCGAGGATCGTCGGCAATCCGAGGGTGCGAGGGCTCGTGGGCGGGCCCGTCGATCCGTGGACCGTCGCACCCGAAGTGGACCAGTGGAACGTCACCATGGTCCGCGCGCCGGACGTCTGGTCCACCTACCTCGCGAGGGGAGAGGGGGTCGTGGTGGCGTCGGCCGACACGGGCGTGGACTGGACGCATCCGGCCTACACGTCGCGATACCGGGGGCTCGATCCGGGCACCGGCAGCGTCGATCACGCCTACGCGTGGCACGATGCGTTCGGGACGTACGCGGATCCGTACGACGACTACCCCCACGGGACCCACACGCTCGGCACGATGGTCGGCGGGGGAGGGATCGGCGTGGCGCCCGGAGCGACCTGGATCGCGTGCCGGAACATGAGCCTGGGATTCGGAACTCCCGCGAGCTACATCGACTGCATGGAATGGACGCTCGCCCCGTACCCGCCGGGGGGGGATCCCCTGACGGACGGGCGGCCGGACCTGGCGGCGCACATCGTCAACAACTCGTGGACGTGCATCCCCTCCGAGGGATGTGACGCGCTCACGCTGGAAGAGCCCCTCGCGCGGGTGCGCCAGGCCGGGATCCTGATGGTCGCGGCGGCGGGGAACGGCGGATCGGCGTGCTCGACCATCGACTTTCCGCCGGCCCTCTCCGCGAGCGCCCTCACCGTCGGAGCGGTGGCGAGCTCCCGGCAGGTCACGAGCTTCTCGAGCCGCGGCCCCGTTTCCATCGACGGCTCGGGACGGCGCAAGCCGGACCTCGTCGCGCCGGGCAGCACGGTCTATTCGACCCTGCCGAACGGCGGCTACGGCACGAGCAGCGGCACCTCGATGGCGGCCCCTCACGTGGCGGGTGCAGCGGCGCTTCTCTGGTCCCAGCGTCCGGCCTTGCGCGGGCTCGTCCTGGTGACGGAGTGCATCCTCGAGCGCTCGGCCTCGACCTCGGCCACCGTTCCCGGGGCACAGGTCTGCGGAGGGATCCCGCCCACGACGTTCCCCAACAACGTCCTGGGATACGGGCTGCTGGACGCCTACGCCGCCATCGCGCTCCCCGGGAGCGATGCCGATCCCGCCCCCGACGTGTGCGACTGCGCCTCCGTCGATCCATCGGCCTACGGCGCCCCGACCGAGGTCGCTCATCTTCTCTGGACCGGTCGGGACACGCTCGTGTGGGACGCGCAAGATGCCGACACGGGCAGTGGCATCCTCTATGACGTGCTCCGCGGCGATCTCGGTCAGCTGCAGGCCGACCACGGGATCGGTGGGGCCGCATGCTTCGCGCAGGATCTCCCGGCCTCGCAGGCGACCGACGCGCTCGCTCCCGACCTCGGCGCCGGCCTTTATTACCTCGTCCGGGCCCGGAACGTCTGCGGCAATCCGGGCTGGGGGCCGAGCCGGACAAATCCGGCCTGCGAGTAGGATTCGTCGGCGGGTCGAGGAGCGGGCGCCGAGCCGGCGGCCGCCCTTGCAACGACTTGCCCCGCAACGGAAAAAGCCAATATTCCCTTCGTGGAGCCGGACCATGAAGGTCACCGTGTGCGCGAGGGGCGCTCTGCCGCGGTCCGGGGGTCCCCCATGAGCCGCGGGGATCACCGGGGCACGGGCGCGACGCTCGCGAGGATCGCCATCACCGCCCTCGCGTACGTCGTCGTCGGGCGGCTGTCGCTGTTCCTGGCGATCCCGCCGGGCTACGCCACGGCCGTCTGGCCTGCCGCCGGGATCGCCCTCGCGCTGGTCCTGGTCTGGGGAACCCGGGTCCTGCCCGGGATCGTCATCGGATCCTTCTTCCTGAACGTGCCGACCTCTTTCGATGCGTCGAGCACCGATGCGATTGCCCGCTCGGCCGCCCTCGCCGCGAGCATCGGCGTGGGTGCGGCGCTCCAGGCGGCGGCCGGCGCCCATCTCGCCCGCGCCCGCGCCGGCTGGCCGAATCTTCTGGCCCGGCCCGGAGAGGTGGCCGCATTCCTCTTCTGGACCGGACCCGTCGCCTGCGTGGTGAGCCCCACGTGGGGGGTTTCGACACTCTGTGGGCTCGGCGTCCTGCCGTGGGACAACTTCGCGTACTCGTGGGCCACCTGGTGCGTGGGCGATACGATCGGGACCGTCCTCTTCGCGCCCGTGCTGCTCCTCTGGATCGGGCCGCACGCGGCGGAGAGCCGCACCCGGCGCCTTTCGGTCGCCCTCCCGCTGGCCGGCGCCTTCGCCGCCCTGGTGCTCCTCTTCGTCCTGGCGAGCGGTGTCGAGAAGCGGGGGATCGAGACGGAGTTCGGCCGGAGGACCGACGCCCTCGCCTCGGCCCTCACCCGCGGTCTCGACGGTTACGTCGACGACCTGAGGGTGACCCAGCAGTTCTTCGCCGCCTCCGGCGATGTCACCCGCGCCCAGTTCGCGGAGTTCGTGACGCCGCTCCTCACGCTCCATCCGGGGGTCCAGGCCATCGAGTGGGTGCCGCGGGTCCCGGCGGCGGAGCGAGCGTCGTACGAGGCCGCCGCGAGGGTCGACGGGATCGCCGGGTTCCGGCTGACCGAGAAGACGCCCCGGGGCGAGTTGGTCGCGGCGGGCGATCGGGACGAGTACTACCCGGTCTACTTCGTCCAGCCCCGCGCCCGGAACGAGAGCGCTCTCGGGTTCGACCTCGCTTCGGACGCGCTGCGCCTCGAGGCTCTCCGCGCCTCGGCGGCGTCCGGAGAGATCGTCGCGTCGGAGCCCACCGTTCTCGTTCAGGAGAAGGGACGACAGAGCGGCTTCATCGTGTTCGCCCCGATCTACGACAGGAATGCGCCCACGACCACACCGGCCGAGCGGTGGGCTGCCCTGCGGGGGTTTGGCCTCGGGGCGTTTCGGGTTCGGGACGTGCTCGATGCGATCCTCGCGGGATACGATCGGGAAGGGGTCGAGATCCGCCTGGACGACCCCAAGGTGGGCGACGAGAAGGGGCACCTGTACGCCGTCGGCCAGGAGCCCGGCCGGCCGACCGGCATCACGCGGGCGATGCCGATCGCGTTCGCGGGCCGGAGCTGGTCGCTGGAATTCGCCCTGGCGCCGTCCCACCTCGCCCGACACAGGCCGCTCCAGGCGTGGTCGGTGCTGGCGGGAGGGCTCGCCCTGGCCGCGCTCCTCGGCGCTCTCCTCCTGGTGGTGACCGGCCGCACGGTGGGGATCGAGATGCTCGTCGCCCAGAGGACGCGGGACCTCGCGGCGTCGCGGGCGGAGGTCGAGGAGAAGAACCGCGACCTCGAGACGCTCCTTCAGGTGTTCTCCCACGACTTCAAGGAGCCGCTCCGCGCCGTGGAAGCCTTTGCGGAGATCCTGGGTGAGGACAAGGCGGGGAACCTCGACGCCGAGGGACGGGAATACCTGCACCACATGGCCGCGGCTGCCGCGCGGATGCGGCAGCTCGTGAACGATCTTCTGACCCTCTCCCGCGCCCGACGCCTCGAGCCGGGGGTCCTTTCCGTGAGCGCAAGACAGATCGTGCGCGATTCCCTCGACCGGCTCGCGCGTCGGATCCAGGAGGACCGGGCGACCGTGCGCGTGGCGGCCGACCTGCCTGAGCTTCGCGCCGAGCCGACGTGGGCCACCGAGGCCGTGTACAACCTCCTCTCGAACGCCTTCAAGTTCACGCGCAACGGTGCTCCGCCGGAGGTCGACGTCGAAGCCTTCCGCTGGCACCCGGGCGATCCGGAGAACGTGCGCGGACACGTGGGGATCGTGGTGGCCGATCGGGGTCCGGGTGTGGGCTCCGCACATCAGGAGATGATCTTCGACCTCTTCAAGCGGGCGCCCGGCCGCGCCGTGGAGGGGACCGGAGCGGGCCTCGCGATCGTGCGGGAGATCGCGCGGCGGCACGACGGCTGGGCGTGGCACCGCTCCCGGGAGCCGCTGGGGGACGGTGTCGGGGGGAGCGAGTTCGTGATCACGTTCGGCCCGGCGCCCATCCCAGGGGAGGCTCGCGAGGAGGTCTTCGAGAGGGAAACGGTAGGAGTGTGAGAATGAAAATCCACCCTCCGGAAAGCTCGATCGCGGTCCTCCACGTGGAGGACAGCGTGACGGACATGAGGATCGTGCAGAGGATCCTGCCGCAGGGGGAGTTCCACGTGACCGGCGCGCCGACAGCAGCCGCCGCGCGGGAGGCCCTGGCAGAGCGGGCCTTTCACCTCGTCCTGCTGGATCACGGCCTCCCGGACACCAACGCCCTCGCCTTCCTGGACGAGCTCCGGACGGGGGATCCGGACCTGCCGGTGGTGGTGCTGACCGGCCGCGAGGACGAGGCGCTCGCCGTGTCCTCCATCCGGAAGGGCGCCCGGAGCTTCGTCCTCAAGGACGAGATGCGCCGGACCCTCCTCACCGTCGTGCGGGACGTCCTCGGTGTGAACGGAGCGAGTGCCAAGGGAAGCTCGAGCGTGGCGGGGCACACACCCCAAGACGAGCGCTTCATCGAACGCGCGGGCGGCGTCTACAGGACGCTCCTCGAGATGATGAACGACGGGTGCTTCGTGGTGGACGGCGAGGGGGTCGTGACCTTCGCGAACGCGACCCTCGCGTATCTCGCGGGGATGGACCCGGTCGGGCGATCGGCCCGCGACCTCTTCGACGAGAAGACCGCGCGGCGTCTCGAGTCGTGGCGGAACGCCGCGGTCGGCTCCGATTCCGCCCGGAAGCGGTTCTCGTTCGAGGGAAAGCTGAGGCGGCCGGATGGAGAGACCGTCCCCATCCTCGTTTCGAGCCGGCTGCTCGTCGGCGAGGCGGGCCGGCACGAGTGCTTCGTCGCCACTCTCTCCGACATCCGGGATCTCGCCAGGGAGCGCGACGAGCTCGTCCGGGGGAAGCGCGAGCTCCTCCTGGGCGCCGCCCACGCCGCCGCGGCCGCGGGCTCGGCCATCGACAATCTTCTCCACGGTGCGTTCGGGGAGCTCGAGGCCGCCCAGCGCCGGCAGCTCGAGATGGCCCTGGCCGTGACGGGCCAGCTGTCGGGCCTCCTCTCGAGCCTCGTCGATCCGACCCCCGTCGGAGTCGAGCCGGTCGGCCAGGGAGCGGCCTCATGAACAGCCAGGTCACGGTCCTCATCGCCCACGGCTCGGAGTCGAGCCTGGCTCTCGCGAAGGCCTTCCTCGAGAGCCGCGGGATCCTCGTGCAACCCGCGGCCGACGGCCCCACCGCTTTCGTCCGCGCGATCGCGGAGCCCCCGGCCCTGGTGGTCCTCCACGACTCCCTGAAGGGAATCGAGGGGACGGCGATCTGCCAGCGCCTGAAGGCTGACATGCGCACGCGTCACCTGCCGATCGTGGGCGTGAGCCTGAGCGACGCACAGGAGGCATGGGAGGGCTGGAGGGCCGCGGGAGCCGACGCGATCGTGGCGGAGTCGCACGGGCTCGAGGTCCTGCTGCAGGCCATCGGGCAGCTCCTCCAGATCCCCGTGCGTAGGTACGTGCGGATCCCCGTGGTCTTCAAGGTGCAGCGTCCCGGTGCGAAGGAGTCGCTGGGTCGGGCGGCGGAGCTTTCGGAGGGCGGGATGCGTCTCGAGGTCGGCCGACAGTACGAGAGGAACAGCGAGCTCGAGGTGCGCTTCATGCTCCCGGGCCGGCCACCGGCGATCGAGACGCAGGCCCGTGTCTGCTGGGTCAAGCCCGGATCGGCGGAGACGTACTGGATCGGCCTGGAGTTCTCCGCGCTTCCCCCCGAGCACCGGGAACAGTTGAAACGCTACATCGAGAGTCGGCTGTCCGCGTCGTAGTCCGGGACACTCTGGTTTTTCGCGGTGATGCGGCGAGCTTCTCTCCCGATTTGCCGCGAAAAACCAGAATGTCCCCCATACCCTTGCGATAGGATAGCCCCCCATGAAGCATCGCAGGGCATCCTTGGCGTTGGCGTGCGTTTCCGCCGTCGCCTCCCTCGCTCCTGCCGCGCAAGTGGCCGACGTGGTCCGGAGCGGCTACGCCGAGGCCCAGGGAGGAAGGATCTACTACGAGGCGTCGGGGCTCGGTCCGCACGTCGTCTTCCTCTCCGGAGGAAACTGGATGGACCTGGGGGAGTGGGACGGCCAATTCATCGCGCTCTCCCGCAGCTTTCAGGTGATCCGCTACGACGCCCGCGGCTCGGGTAGATCCGACGCGCCCGTCGCCGAGATCTCGCGCGTCCTGGACCTCGTCGCGCTCCTCGACGCGCTCCGCCTCGGCCAGGTCCACCTCGTGGGGCTGTCGCGGACGGCGGATGTCGCGCTGGATTTCGCCCTGGCCTACCCGGACCGCGTCCTGTCCCTCGTCCTGGTGAGCCCCATCGTGGGCGGATGGGAGCCCTCGGAGGAGTACCGCAGGCGCGAGGTCGCTCTCGTGAGCGTGCTGCACAAGAGCGGCGCCAAGGCGTTCGCCGAAGCGGCGCTCGACGATCCGTACCTGGTGCCGTCCGGCGGGCGACGAAAGGCGGCCAGGCTGCTCCGGGCCAACGCCGAGCGAGTGCTCTCTCCCAAGCCCTCGGCGGGACCCGCGCCCGTCACGCCGACGATCGGGCGCCTCGCCGAGATCCGCGCTCCGGTCCTGATCATCCTGGGCGAGGAGGACGATCCGGAGATCTTGAGGCTGGGCGACGTCCTGGTCTCCGGGCTCAAGGCGGCGCGGCGGGAGATCCTCCGCGGGGCAGGGCACTCGGTGAACCTCGAGCGGGCGCGCAAGCTGAACAAGGTGGTGAAGGATTTCCTCCTGGGCCCTCGGGCCCGCTGAGCGGGCAGAGGATCCTCCATGTCCGTCGACCGCACGGGCGCATCGCGGCGTGCCGCGGCCTCGCGCCGGTGGGGTACGGCGATCCTCCTCTCCGGAGCGACCGCGTGGGCGCTCTCGCCCGTCCTCCGGAACGGGTTCATCAGCTGCGACGACGGCACCTACGTCACCGCGAACCCGCGCGTCGCCGGCGGGCTGTCCTCTGAATCCCTCGCCTGGGCGTTCTCGACGGGGCATGCCGCGAACTTCCACCCGCTCACCTGGATCTCCCACATGCTGGACGTCTCGCTCTTCGGCTCGAGCCCGTGGGGACATCACCTGTCGAGCCTCCTGCTTCACGCAGCAAGCACCGCGCTGCTCTTTCTGGTTCTGGAGAAGATGACGGGAGCCCTGCGACCCAGCGCGGTCGCCGCCGCGCTCTTTGGCGTCCACCCTCTCCACGTCGAATCGGTCGCCTGGGTCGCGGAGCGGAAAGATGTCCTGAGCGGGCTGTTCTTCATGCTGACCCTCGCGGCCTACGCGAGGTACGTCGAGAGCCCGAGCTTGCGACGGTTCTCTCCCGTGGTCCTGGCGCTCGCCCTCGGCCTCCTGGCGAAGCCGATGCTCGTCTCGCTCCCCTTCGTGCTCCTCCTCCTGGATTTCTGGCCTCTGGGCAGGCTCGGGAAGGAGAGTGCAGGACGTCTCGTCCGCGAGAAGCTCCCGCTGTTCCTTCTCGTCCTCGTCTCGTCGGCGCTCACCGTCGCGGCGCAGTCGCGCGGCGGCGCCGTGAGCTCGCTCTCCGAGTTCTCGCTCCCGGTGAGGGTCGGAAACGCGCTCGTCGCCTACGGCGCCTACCTGGGGAAGACGATCTGGCCTTTCGGCCTCTCCTTCTTCTACCCGCACCTCGGAGCCCCGCGGGCTCTACCGCTCGCCGTCTCCACGCTCGCGCTCGCTCTCCTGACCGCGGTCGCGATCCGGGAAAGGACGCGTCGCCCGTACCTCGCCGTCGGCTGGCTCTGGTACGTGGGCACGCTCTTCCCGGTGAGCGGCGTCGTCCAGGTCGGCGTGCAGGCCATGGCGGACCGCTACACCTACCTTCCCCTGATCGGGATCTTCGTGGCGGCGTCCTGGGCGGCTGCGGGCGCCCTTCGCCCGAGAGGACGGCACGCGAGGCGCGTCGCCGCGATCGCCGCGCTCGCTCTCCTCGTCTTGCTGGCTGCACGCGCACGGGATCAGGTCCGGCTCTGGCACGATTCCTCGACCCTGTACGAGCACGCGCTTCGGGTGACGGGAAACAACGCGCTCGTCGCCTATTTTCTCGCTCGAACGCTGGATCAGGAGGGCCACGCCGCGGAAGCCGTCTCGTGGTACGAGCGCGTCCTCGGGGCGAGCCCCGATTACGCGGACGCGCGGATCCACCTCGCGCTCCTGCTCTCGCGGATGCGCCGGACGGCCGAGGCCATTCCCCACTTCGAGGAGGCGCTTCGCGGGAAGCCCGATTCGGTCCAGGCGATGACCGGCCTCGGAAGCGCGCTCATGACCCTCGGGGAGACGGAGAAGGGGATCGTCTGGTACGAGAGCGCGATCGCCCTCGATCCCGCGTACGCCGAAGCGCACAGCAAGCTCGGGCTTGCCCTCGCCCGGAGAGGCGACCTCGTCCGGGCCGTCCTGCACCTCGAGAAAGCGGTCGCGCTCGATCCCGACTACACCGAGGCGCGACAGAACCTCGCCATGGCGTACTACCTCGGCGGCCGGTACGCCGCGGCGTGGGAGGAGATCCGCGCCGTGCGGCGAGGCGGGGTCACACCCGAGCCCTCCCTCCTGCGCCTTCTTGTCGAGAAGATGCCCGACCCGGGGCCGTGAGCCTCTGGCCCCGTGTATCCTTCCGCTCCGGACGAGGAGAGGACACTCGCGTGAAGCTCGAGATCGACCTGGGCGAGATCGGTCGGCGCTTCCAGATCGGAGGGGATCTCGTCTCCGCGGCCAGGTTCGGGAGCGGCCACATTCACTCCACCTTCCTCGTGGAGTACTCTCGCGGCGGCGCGCCGACCCGCTACCTGCATCAGCAGATCAACGATCGCGTCTTCCTGGACCCGCCCGCGGTGATGGAGAACATCTCGCGGGTGCTGGCCCATCTCCGGCGGAAGCTCGAGAGCGACCCGCGGTCCGCCGGTCCGCGCCTGGTTCCGACCCTGGTTCCGGCGCACGACGGACGTCCCTTTGCGCGGGACGATCGGGGCGGCTGGTGGAGGACCTGGCTCTACATCGAGGCGCGGACCGTCGATCGCGTGGAGGGCCCGCGCGAGGCGTACCAGGCCGCCCGGGCCTTCGGCGCGTTCCAGCGGGACCTCCTGGATCTTCCCGGTCCGCCCCTCCACAGGACGATCCCTCGCTTCCACGACACTCCGGACCGGTTCGATGCGTTCCGGCGAGCCCTCGAGGCCGACGCTCTAAAGCGCGCGGGCTCGATGCGCGCGGAGGCGGAGTTCGCGCTGGAGCGTCAGGCGCTCGCGCACGAGCTCGAGAGGCTCTCGGCGCAAGGCCTCGTCACCGAGCGGACCGTGCACAACGACACCAAGGTGAACAACGTGCTGTTCGACCCGTCCACGGGGGACGCGCTGGCCGTCGTCGATCTGGATACGGTGATGCCGGGGCTCGGTCTTCACGACTTCGGCGATCTGGTGAGGACGGCATCGTGCCGGGTGGAAGAAGACGCGACCGACGCGAGCCGTGCGAGAGTCGATCCCGTCCTGCTCGAGGCACTCGCCCGCGGCTACATGGACGCGCTCGGCGACGCGATCACCCCGGCGGAGCGGGAGAGCCTCGTCCTCGCGGGCAAGGTGATCGCGTTCGAGTGCGGGCTGCGCTTCCTGACCGACTACCTGGAGGGGGACCGCTACTTCCGCGTCCAGCGCGAAGGCCAGAACAGGGATCGCTGTAGGACGCAGTTCGCCCTCGTGAGGTCGATCGAGGAGAACGAGGAGGATCTGCGGCGCCTGGTGGAGAGGGTGTAGTCTCCGGCCCTTCCACCCGTCTCACCGTATCAACTTGCCGGACCAGAGTTCCGCAAGGAATTCCTTCCAGGGGACGATCTCGATGCCACTCTCGGCCACGCGCCGACGCGGATCGCACGATACCAGGATGCGGCGTCGGAAGCCGTACTCGTCACCGATCGCCCGCAGCCCGCGAAGGTGGTGCGTCTCGGCGCGGGAGGTTCCCTTCACTTCGACCGCGACCTCGTGATCTCCCAGAACGAAGTCCACCTCCAGCTGTGACGATGTCCGCCAGTACGAGAGCGGGTACCCGAGGCCCGAATAGCCCGCATGGGCCCTGATCTCCATGTAGAGGAAGTGCTCGAGCGCGCGGCCGAACAGCTCGGAGCCGATTCTTACCCGACCGCGCTGCGTGAGCGAGCCCACGACGCCGACGTCGAAGAGATAGAAGCGAGGCGCGGCAATGACCCGGCGCTTCGGCCGCTTCTGAAACACGGGAACGAACCGTCCCAGGAGCGTGTCTTCGAGGATCTGGTAGTACGCGCGCACCGTCGGCGCGCTGACACCGCATTCGCGGGCCACGTTGGCGTATTGCACGATCTCGCCATTCGAAAGCGCGGCGATCTCCAGAAACTTGCTGAAGTGGGCTACGTTGCGTGTGAGCGCCTCGGCGACGATCTCTTCCTTGAGATAGTCTCCGACGTAGGCGGCGAGGCGCCGGCGGACGTTGGGGGCCGCGAAGTGCGGCGGCAGGAGGCCGTCGCTCAAGGCCGTCTCGAGATCGAGGTCGGGAATCTCCGCGGAGACGAGGGGATGCAGGTCGAAGCGAACCGCGCGGCCACCGAGCAGATTCCCTCGCCCGCGCTTCAGCTTGCGCGCGCTCGAACCGCAGAGGACAAAGCGCAAGCGAGTGTTCTCGACGAGCCAGTGGATCTCGTCCAGCAGATCGGGAACCTTCTGCACCTCGTCCACGAGGACGGTCGCGTCCGCCCTGCCCGACTGCACGACGGCGAGGCATTCTTCGCGGAGGATCGCGGGCCGGTCCGTCAGGCGACGGAATTCGTCGGAGAGCAGCAGGTCGTAGCGAAGAGCCTCCGGGAACCGCTGGCGCAACAGGGTGCTCTTGCCGGTCTGGCGCGGCCCCCACAGGAACGCGCTCTCCCGCCTTCCGAGCCTGAGGTCGAGAACCCGAGCGTACACGCCGCCAGGCTAGCGTGTTTTCGTTTATCATGCAAATCGAAAGTGCAGTCTTGCCGCGGCGGCGAAGGTCTCCCGCGCGAGGCGACCCTGAGGTTCCTCATCAACGGTTCTGGTCATGGTTCCCTCCGGTCTTGGGTCAGTTGGCTTCGGCTTGAACGCACGCAGGCAAGAGCGACGGGTCACGCCCGCTCATGACGGTGCCTTGCCGCTTCCTTCCGTACCTGGTCTGTCCCTGGTAGGCCGCCGCCAGAGCCGCAACGGCGAATGCCGGGCGATATTCTCGAAATCCGCATCGGGGCTCAGGAGCTCGGCCCCGCTGTCAAGGCACGTCTGGGCGATGATGCAGTCCACCGCTCCTCGCACGGTGACGCCTTTCCGGCGCAGAGAGCGGAACAATCGGGCGGCGCGCACGTGGGAATCGACGGTCGGATGGATCGTGGGGAGCGCCACGAGAACCCGCCGAGCGGACTCGAAACCGACGTCGGTGCGGAAGCCCTGAAGCACTTCCGTCACGATGAGCGGGAGCACCGCCACGTCCTCCTGGTCGTCGAGGACGGATGCGAGGCGTTCCGCGTGCGGGGTTCGAGCGCCGTTGAAGAAATCAGCCCAAGTGTTGGAGTCGACGACGATCACGAGCGCGACGCTCGAGAGGATCTCCAGGTATGGACGTCGCCGTCCCAAGCGAGCTTGCCGCGAAGGCGACGCGCCGCCCGATAGAGGGTTCCCTTGTCCACCAAACGGCGAAGGGCGATGTCGACGGCCTCGCGCTTCGTTCGCACGCCGGTGAGCCGCATCACCTTTGCGATCAGCGCGTCGTCGAGATCGATATTGGTCCGGGCCACGTCGCGTTCCTCCGTGTTTCCGATACACCAATCTACGCGCATTTGGTGTATAGGGCAAGCCTTGACGCGAAGTGCCCCGGCACCTTGGAGTGGGTCACGATGTCACCTCCCGAGGTGACTCGTCCCGCTACGCATCGAGACGGTCTTCATAGGGGATCACCTCGCCGTGCTCGACGTATCGCTTGAGAAGCCTGAGGTACATGGCCCAGCAGTAGCAAGACACGCGGTAATGCTCGGTCGATCCGGGCCAGCCCGAGTGGCAGAATCGCACCTGAGTCAGGCCCTCGCTCTCCTCCAGCACAAAGCCAACGCGCGTTCCCAGCCAGTCCTCCTGCGCCCGGGTGATCTCCATTGCAAACTCCCGGGGTGGAACGCATCGCGACACCACCGCCCGCCAGTCGAACTCGGGACCGAACCACAGCTGGTACTCGGCGCCCTCCTCGGGTCGTCCGGACGAGCGCTTCGTCCACCAATGGTCGAGACCGGCGGGCGTGGACACGGCCTCGAAGACCCGCCGTGCGGATCCCTTGATCGGGAAGTGGTGGGGGATGTCAGCCACTGGGTTCCCGGCGCCTCCCCTGGAAGGCCACGCGTCGGGCAATTGTACCGGGAACCGCCGCCACCCTGGAAGGTGGGAGAAAAGACCCCTCTACGTGCGAGGCTCCCTCTCCCGCTGGGCGCGGACCGCGCTCATGCTCTCGGTCTCTTCCTCGTGTTGTCCCGTCCGCCGCTTGTCCGGGTCCCCCACGTGGAGCTCGCACGTCCCGAAGGTGACCTGGAACCCGCCCTGGGGCCGGGAGAGCGCCACCTCGAGCGTCCGGGCACGGATGACGGTTTGATCCGACACTCGGCCCCCGAGCTGCACCTCGTCCGCCTCGATCTCGCCCGAGATCTCGCCGTGGGCCACGAGCTTCGAAACCTTGATCTCACCCCGCGCGGATCCCGACGCGGTCACCGTCAGCATCGGAGCGGACACCTGTCCCTCCAGCTTCCCGCTGAGCGTGACGGGGCACTCCGAGTGGATGGAGCCCTCGAGCTCCGTGCCGTTCTCGATGACGGTCTCTTTCATCTCGGGCATCGAACGGTCTCCTTATCCCCACCCGGTCATTTCTCGATCCGTAGCCGCAGCACGGCGCCCCGCTCGAAACCGAACTGGGTGAGCTGCGGTGCCTGCTTCACGGTCCCCGACACAACCCCGCTCTTCCCCACGACCAGGCTCTTCGGTCCCACGATCCCCGGAGAGCCGCCCGTCTCCGTGAAGCTCCCATGGACCACGATCTCCCCGGCCCCCTCGATCCTGCATCCATCGAGGACGCCGTCGGGGCCGATGACGAGCTTCGCGCCGTCCTTGAGCGCGATCGAGCACTGCTCCAGGCGACTCTCGATCTCGACCATCGAGTCCTGACCGAACTCCAGAGCGGCGTGACGCAGCACGTCGCCCTTCCCGAAGAAGCGCCTCGGCTGCCCGGAGGAGACGGCGGCGGAGATCGGCGAGAACGCGGCGCTGCGCATCCGCTCGACGAACTCCCGGGCCAGCGCTCCCTCGACCCTGACCTCGTCGGTGTGCGTCGAGAAGTCGACCCAGTCGGCCACGATCGAGCCCAGCTGGTCCGGAAGGAGGTCCGCACCCGCGAGCCTGGCCCCCGTCATCCGGGCCCGGTCGAAGCTCGCGCCGCGCACGCTCGTGCCCCGCAGATCGGCGAGGCTCAGATCCGCGCCGAGGAAGCTGCACTCTTCCAGGAGAGCGCCCTCGAAGATCGCACGGCAGAAGCTCCCGCTCTCGCCGTGCATGCGCCTGGCCTTCGCCCCCGCGAGGCTGGCGTCGGAGAGGTCCGCCGCTTCCAGGTTCGCCCGGTCGAGGGAGGAGTTCCGGAGATCCGCCCGGACAAGCTTCGCTCCGCCCAGATACGCCCGGGAGAGATCGGCGCCGTCCATCTCCGTCCCGAGAAGCCGCGCCCCGCCCAGATCGGCACCCTCGAGCTGGCACGACTTGAGCCGCGCGCCGTTCAGGCATGCGCCCTCCAGGGACGCCGCCTGGAGGTTGGCTCCGCTCAGGTCGGCGTCCTGCAGGTTGGCGCCGTCGAGCACGGCGCCCTCGAGGTCCGCCTTCTGGAGGTTGGCGCCCTCCAGGTTCGCTCCCACGAGGAACGCATCGCGCAGGCTCGCGCTCGCGAGATTCGCCTTCCTGAGGTTGGCCCCCTCGAAGTTGGTTCCCTCGAGATCCGCACGACGCAGGTTGGCCCCCTCGATGGAGATGCCGCAAAACGACTGGTTCCTCAGATCGGCTCGCTCGAGGCTCGTGCCGTTGCGGACCTTTTCCAGGATCTCCTCGCGCTCGCGCGAGGGGCTCTCCACCGCATGGGCCGCATCCGGGCTCGAGAAGAACTCGTCGAGCCGCGCGATTCTCCGTGTGAAGGGAAGCTTCCGGATCTGCTCCACGAACGAGAGATCGCCCATCTCCGCCAGCGCCACTTCGATCCTTAGGGCGGCAAGGCGCCGGGACGACCTGTGTCTTTTCTTGTCCTCCGCCAGCTCCGGGCTGGTCCAGTCCTTCGCCGCCGCTCGCTCCACCGCCAGGTGGTGCTTCTTGAGCTCGGCCACGAGCGTGGAGAGTTTTTCTCGAGGTCCGCCCTGTCCCGTCTCGCTCCAGACGCCCTCCCGCTCCTTGCGGTGGTCCTGGATTCGATCGCAGAGCCGCTCGCTCAGCCAGAGAGGGATCCCGGTCGCCGCGGACAGCTCGTTCTTGTCAACGCGGGAAAGCCCGTCCAGGGAGCAGAGCTTCGCCTCCCGGAGGCGATCGAAGGTGACCTGGCCCACGTCCGGCACCTGGCTCAAGAGCGAGCGAAGGATGGCTCCGTCGCGAACCTCCTGGGCCTCGACAGGAGTCGACAGCGGCGCGTGGTCCCGGCTCTCCGCGCGGATCGGTGCCGCCTGCTCCTGAGGCTTCGGCTCGGCCCGGGGCGTGGAACCGTTCGGACGGGGGGCAGGCGAGGCCACTGCCCTCTGGGGACGCGGTCCGCCCGAGGGCCGTCCCGCCGCCGGCCTGGCCTGGGGAGCCTTCGCGTCGGTCGAGCGCCGGGACGTGAAGAACGTAAGGAAGCCAAAGAATCCCATGCGATGGTTCCTCGAGGTCGCTCGAGGAATATGGAGCCCGGTGGGGCCAAAGACAAATCGGCGCTAGCGAGCCCCACGGGACCACTTCATGCGGCGTCTTTCCACATGGGAAACGTCAGGGCGAACAACGGCTCGTCGTATCGATCCTCGCACTCCCGGATGAACCGGATCGCCCCCACACGCGACCGCAGGGCGTAGTCGGCGTCGGGCTCGTTCGGGAGGCGATCCGCGGACCAAACCGTGTGGGACGGCGCGTACCCCCAGGGAGCCCGCTCGAACAGGATGACGTCCGACACGGGCACGATCGTGCTCTTGAGGCTGCCGATCACGGCGATCGCGTCGTCTCTGGACCAGGCCCCTTCCCCGTCCGCGAAACCGGGAAGGAAAACGGCTCGCTCGCGGAGCCTCTCCGGGATCTGTTCTGGGAGCCACATCCTCAGGGCTCTCGCCATTTCCTCCCGTCGCGGGAGAGAAGGCCGTCCGCCTCCACGGGGCCCCATGTCCCGGCGCGGTACGAGGGGAGGGGATCCGTCGTCTCCTCCTGGCGCCACGCCTCCTCGAGGCGGTCGATGTAGGACCAGGAGGCCTCGACCTCGTCGCGACGGATGAACAGCGTCGAGTCCCCGAGCATCGCATCCAGGATGAGCCTCTCGTACGCTTCGGGCGGTTCCTCGCCGAACGAGGTCCCGTACCGGAAGTCCATGGTCACGGACCGGATGCTGGGCGCGGATCCGGGGACCTTGGACTCGATCTTGAGTGCGATCCCCTCGTCGGGCTGGATGCGCAGCGCGAGCGAGTTCGCGTCCGGACGATCCTGGGCTTCCGCGCGGAACAGTCGGTGCGGGACGTCGCGGAACTGGAGCCTGATCTCGGTGGCTCGCCTGGGCAAGCGCTTGCCGGCCCTGAGGTAGAAGGGCACGCCGGCCCAGCGCCAGTTGTCGATGTGAACCCGCACCGCCACGTAGGTCTCGGTGCGGGAGGAAGGCGCCACCCCGGGCTCTTCCCTGTAGCCGGGGACGCTCCTCCCTCCCGCGATGCCGGCGGCATACTGACCCCGCACGGTCTCCTCAGAGACACGCTCCAGGGGAACCGGACGCAGCGAATGGAGCACCTTGACCTTCTCGTCCCGGATGGCGTTCGCGTCGAGGGAGACAGGAGGCTCCATGGCCGTGAGGCACAGGAGCTGGAACAGATGGTTCTGCACCATGTCCCTGAGCATTCCCGCCTCTTCGTAGTACTTGCCTCTCCCCTCGACGCCGATCGCTTCCGCCACCGTCATCTGGACGTGATCGACGTATTTCTGGTTCCACAGCGGCTCGAAGATCGCGTTCGCGAACCGGAAGACGATGAGGTTCTGCACCGTCTCCTTGCCGAGGTAGTGGTCGATGCGGTAGACGGCTTTCTCCGGAAACGCGTCGTTCACCGTGCGGTTCAACTCCCGGGCGGTCGCCAGGTCCTGGCCGAACGGCTTCTCGACGACCATGCGCGACCACGCCCCGCCCGTGGCCGGCCGGGACAGGCCGGCCTCCTTGAGCCTCCGCACGATGACCGGGAATGAGGACGGAGGTGTCGCCAGGTAGAAGAGGCGGTTTCCGACGCGTCCCTGCTCGCGGTCCAGTCGCGCCAGGTGATCCGCGAGAATTCCATACCCCTCGGGGTTGTCGAAGTCCGTGCCCACGTACGAGATCTTCGAGGCCAGGTCCTTCCACACATCCGCGTCGAAGGGGCGCCGCGAGTGATCTCGGGTCCCTCTCTCGAGATCTCCCGCGAACTCCTCGGTTCCGATCTTTCGCCGGGCGACCCCGACGATGGACATCCCCGGCGGCAGGAGCCGATCGAGGTACAGGCTGTAGAGCGCCGGGACCAGCTTCCGCCGGGTGAGGTCTCCTGTTGCGCCGAACACGACGACGGCGCACGGCTCGGGCGTGCGGTCGGGCTCGGTCTCCACCCGGAGAGGGGTCGCATCTGCCTGTGGGCCCATGCTTTCACCCTTTTTCTGCCGCACGTCGTGGCGGCGCGCAACGGCCCCATAATATGCGCTTCCGGAGGGAGCATGCTGCCGATCCCGCTGGTCACGCTCGCCCTGGGGACGGCCGTCCTCGCGGTTGCCCTGGCCTCTTTCGCCGCGGCCCCGCGAGGCGGGAGGTTCCGGGGGCTTCCAGGCTGGGTGGGCTTCTGGGCGCTCTTCGCGCCCCTCCTGCTCCTCCTCTCGCGGGCTCATCCGTTCCTCTCGCTGCCGCTGCTCGGAGTGCTCATGTTCGTGGCGTTGCGGGAGTACTTCTTCCTCGCCCCCCTGAGGCCGCGCGATCGATGGGTGATCCTCGCGGCGTACCTTTCGATTCCGCTGGCGCTCTGGCCGGGATTCCACGGCTCGCGCGCCCTGTTCTTCGCGGGGGTGCCGATGGTCCTGTTCGTGCTCATCCCGGTGCTCCTGGCCCTGGCGCATCCCCAGACCGGTCTCTTCGAGTCCGCCGGGCGGGTTCTCGTGGGGGTGATCGCGTTCGTCTTCTGCGCGGCGCACCTGGGGCTGATGGTGCGAGGGTTCGATCACGGCGAGATCGAGCTGTTCGGGATCCTCGTCCTCGCTTCCGAGCTGCCGCAGAGGCTCCTGGGGCGGGTCAAGCCCGGAGTCGATCTGGTGCGCCCCGTTCTCGGGATCGCGGCGGGCGTGGGCATAGCTTCGGCGCTGGGTGCGGCCCTGGGTCCCCTGAGCGAGCTCGCGCGCCCGCAAGGCGCGCTGGTCGGGCTCGCCGTTTCGCTGGGGAGCTCGGCGGGTGCTTTTCTCGCCGAGGGGATGGCCCAGGAGCTCAACCTCGGCGGCGCCACCTCCCGTTTTGGCCGGGGGGCGTTTCTCGACCGGACGTTTCCGGCGGTCTACGCGGCGCCGGTCTTCTTCCACTGCATCACGATCATGGCCTCCCGGTGACCTCCAGGTACGCGCTGTCCCATGCGGCGCTCTGGCTCTTTCACCTCGTCGTGGTCCGGCCGGTGCTGAGACTCCTCGTCGGCGTGCGGGTTCGCCGAAGATCGCTGGTGCCGCGCGGTCCGTGCCTCGTGGTCGCGAACCACAATTCCCACCTGGATGCGCCCGTGCTCCTCTCCCTGTTTCCTCTCGGAAGGATCTCGCACGTGCACCCGGTCGCCGCCGCCGACTACTTCGGAGAAACGTGGCTCAGGCGCACCATGGCCATGCTGCTCATGAACGCGATCCCGATCCAGCGGAGCCCCGGCGCTCGGCAGGATCCGCTGGCGCACGTCGTGGAGGCGCTCCTGTCCGGGGAGAGCGTCATCCTCTTTCCGGAAGGAACGAGGGGGGAAGCCGGGGTCGTCGCGCCGTTCCGGAGCGGGGTGGGCAGGATCGTACAGGCGATCCCTGGCCTTGCCGTCGTGCCGGTGTTTCTCCACGGCACCGAGCGGATCTGGCCACGCGGGGAGGTCGTGCCCGTGCCACTCGGGATCGACGTGCACGTGGGAAGGCCGCGCACGTACCCATCGTCGAAGGAGGCCAAGGAGATCGCCGACGACGTGAGGAGGGACGTTCTCGCCCTCGCCCCGTCTCCTCCGCCCGCTCCGGGTCCGCGCCCCGCACCGCTCTTCGCGGCCGTGTGCGGAGGCACATCCGACCAGCGCCGCACGGTCGTCCTCGGGTTGCTGGAGCGGCTGGGAAGCGCGCCGGGGGCTCTTGTCCTGGGCCTTGCCGATCGCGCGCTCGAAGCGGATTCCGACGGGCTGCGCGATTCCGACGCTCCTCCTGTGCGGCCGCGTGGATGGCACGGGCTCCTGGCGAAGCTCGTGGGGACGAGACGGCCGTACGAGGGGGCGCGGTTCGCAGAGCTCACGAAGCGCGCGTGGCAGGAGCGCGCCGCTTCCGAGGACGTCGAGGCCCGGTTCCTCGTGGCGGAGGGGTCCGCGCTGGTGGATTTCCTGGTCTCGGGGGCCTCCGGCATGGAAGATCGGGAGCTGCATCAGCGCATGCTGTACGCCGAGGGCTCGCGACGGCTCCCGCTGGGACACTGGTGGCGGACGCTGCGCAACGACCCGGAGGTGTGGCTCCTGAACGCGCTGAGCTTCGCTCGGATGCGCGCGCCGGGCCTCATCGTGCTCCTTTCCGCGGACGACGCAGAGCGCCGCGTCGCGGAGACCCTGCGCCGGGCGGGCAAGACGGAGGTCCTGGATCTCGCCGGCGCACCGGCGGACGCCACGAGGATCGTTCAGGCCTCGATCGAGGCATGCGGCCGCCTCGCGGGCTCGGTCCCCGAGGGGGTCGAGCCTTGATCCGGAGGAGTTGCTGTCCCCGCAGGAGTGAGGTGTCTCCATGGAACATCGGTTCGTGCCCCTCGTGTTCCGCGAGGTTCCTCCGGAGGAGATGGCGAAGCGAGCCCGCGAGTTCTACGAAGAGTTGAGCCGCCGCCGTACCGTCCGCGAGTTCTCCGAACGTGCCGTGCCGCGCGAGATCGTGGAATGGGCGGTCCGGACCGCGGGGACGGCTCCGTCGGGGGCCCACAAGCAGCCGTGGACCTTCGTGCTCGTGGGCGATCCCGCGGTCAAGGCCAAGATCCGCCAGGCGGCGGAGACGGAGGAGAAGGAGAGCTACGCCAGGCGCATGCCGGCATCGTGGCTCGCGGACCTCGAGCCCCTCGGCACCGACTGGCGCAAGCCGTTCCTCACCACGTGTCCGTGGCTTCTGGCCGTCTTCGCGCAGACCGTCGGAGGATCGGCCCCGACCCCGTCGAAGCACTACTACGTCCAGGAGTCCGTGGGGATCGCGGTGGGAATCCTGATCGCGGCGCTGCATCACGCCGGGCTCGCGACGCTCACCCACACCCCGAGCCCGATGGGTTTTCTCCGGGAGATCCTGGGCCGTCCCGCGAGCGAGCGGCCCTACGTCTTGCTGGCGCTCGGATACCCGGCGGAGGGCTGCCGGGTCCCGGATCTCGGCAGGAAGACGCTCGGCGAGATCCTCAGCGTGGTGTGAGGCTTTCCCGGCCCTCTTGACGAAGCGAGCCTTCCGGCGGAAGTTTGAGGGGGATGCGACGGATCGAGGAGGCCACGACATGACGGGATCGCAGACCTTCCCCGCGCTCACGAGACGGATCGTCGACGAGCATCAGCAGATCCACTTCTACCTGGACCAGCTGCGGAAGAGCCTGGAGGCGCTGGGATCCCGCGTCGAGATCGAGACTCTCAGGAGACTCGCCGCAGAGATCCGGGGCCTGAAGGAGCTGCTCTTGGAGCACTTCGCGCTCGAGGACGACGGCGGGGTGTTTCGAGCGGTGGTCGAGCTCCTTCCCGAGTCACGCTCGGACGTGGACCGGCTCTTCCGGGACCACGAGCGCGTCTTGGAGACGCTCGAGATGGCCAGTGTCGGAGCCCAGCACGGCCAGCCTTCCGAGGCGCCGGTGCTGCGGGAGAGTCTCGAGGGCCTCCTGGCCGCTCTCAGGGATCACGAGCACCGCGAAGAGGCGCTTCTCGCGCGGGCTCTCGAGCGCGAGGGCTCGAGGTCGCCTCGTTGACGCCTCATGCGTCCCGGTGGTAAGATCGCACGTTACCGTGACGGACACGAGGAAAAAGCCAGATTCCATGGGCCAAGCCGGGCCCGCTCCGCTTCGCCGGGGCGACGGTCCGGCAACGAGGCGGCACGAGAGGGCGCTCGAGGTTCGAGCGCCCTTTTTGTATGCGCCCGGGCCTCGGAGGTAAGTGCGTGGACCCGAAGGCTCAGCTCCAGCGCCTGCTGAGGATCCAGGAGCTCGCTCTCGAGATGCAGGCGGCCCGCAGCGTGGTGGCCGCGACCCCCGCCCGTATCGAGGAGATCGAGGGCCGCTTCCGCGAGCGAAACGCCGAGTACGTGGCCGTGCGCGAGCGTCACGACGCGCTGGAGAAGGACCAGCGCGAACGCCAGGCCGAGCTGGCGGTGCTCGAGGAAACGCAGAAGAAGTACATGGACAACCTCATGCAGGTGAAGAACCAGCGTGAATACGCCGCGATGCTCAAGGAGATCGACGCGGTCAAGGTCCAGATCGCCGCGCACGAGGAGGCGGTCCTCAAGGACATGGAGGAGCTCGAGACCCTGCACGGCGACCTCGAGGCCCGCTCGGCCCACATCGCGGAGGAGCGGGTCCAGGTGGACCGGGAAGGTGCCCAGGCCGAGGCGGACGCCACCGCGGCGCGCGAGATGATCGCGCGCTGCCAGGCCGAGAGGGCGAGGATCGAATCCGAGCTTCCCTCGGATCTCGTGGATAACGTTCGCCGCGTCGAGGAGGCCCGCCAGGGGATCTTCCTGACCCGGGCAGACCGTGACATGTGCCAGGCCTGCTTCGTGCGGGTTCGCCCCCAGGTGTTCCAGGAGATCCGGCAGAGCTTCCGGATCCACGTCTGCAGCAACTGCCGCCGGTACCTGTATTTCGAGCCAGCTCTCCGGGCCGAATCGTCCAGGCAGGGGATCGGCGCCGTCCCATTCGAGGCGACGAACGGCGGTGCGGCTTAAGGCGGCGGTGGACGGCGGCTCGCGGGGAAACCCGGGTGCCGCGGCGTGGGCCGTCGCCATTCTGGACGAGAGCGGCAGCTACGTGGAGGGGCACGCCGGCGCACTCGGCGAGGCCACGAACAACGTCGCCGAGTACCACGGCCTCCTCGAAGCGTTGAAGCTCGCCGAAGAGCGTCGCGCCCGGGAGGTCGAGATCCGCGCGGACTCGGAGCTGATCGTGCGGCAGATGCAGGGGACCTACCGCGTTCGCCATCCCGCGCTGATCCCGCTTCACCGGGAAGCGGTGCGGCGCTCGCGCGGCTTCGAGGCGTTCCGGATCGTCCACGTCCCCCGCGGGAAGAACAGGGACGCCGACCGGCTCGTCAACCGGGTCCTGGACCTTGCCGCCGCGACGCCGGGGGAGCCGGTACGGATCCGGGATATTCCCGAACCCTCCGACGCGGTCTCGTAGCCGGTTCCTTGGACATCGACTCCGCGCTCCAGGAAGTCCGCCGCCGGATCACCGAGGCGTGCCGGCGATCCCATCGCGACCCTTCGTCCGTGACCCTCGTTGCGGTCTCCAAGACGGTCCCCGCGGAGCGTCTGCGCGAGATGCTCGGGTGCGGGCACGCCGTGTTCGGGGAGAACCGCGTGCAGGAGGCGCTCCGGAAGATCCCGCTGGTCGGGCCCGGCGCAAGGTGGCACCTCGTCGGACACCTCCAGAGGAACAAGGCCAGGCACGCCGTGGGGGGGTTCGACCTGATCCACTCGGTGGCCGACGTCGATCTGGCGCGAGAGCTCGATCGAAGGGCCGCGGCCGCGGGGATCGTTCAGCCGTGCCTCGTGGAGGTGAACGTGGCGGGGGAGGGGACGAAGGAAGGCGTGGACGAGGGCGGCCTCCCGGAGCTTCTCGACGCCATCCTTCCCCTCGAGCATCTCGAACTGCGCGGGCTCATGTGCATCCCGCCTCCGGTCGAGCACGCCGAGCAGGCGCGCGGCTGGTTCGCGCGTCTGCGCGAGGTCCGCGATCGGGCGGCGGCCCGTGCGGGCCACGCGCTTCCCGAGCTGTCCATGGGGATGACCGACGACTTCGAGGTGGCCGTGGAAGAAGGGGCGACGCTGGTTCGAGTGGGGAGGGGGTTGTTCGGGGAGAGAGCCCGCGGAGCGTGATTCGGTTGAACGGGTCGGGCGATTTGCAAAACGGCTCGGGATGGCACTATCTTGGCCGCTGCTTTCGGGAGGGGCCTCCATCATGAGCGACCGGATGACCGCCATGGACGTGGAACGGCAGGAGTTCCATGCCCGCGTGCGCGGGTACGACAGGGAGGAGGTCCGCATGTTCCTCCGCGCGGTCGCGGAGGAGGTGGGGCGGCTCCACCTGGAGAACGGGATGCTCCGGGAGGAGATCGGCCATGTGAAGCAGGTGTCCGAGGATCTCCGCTCCCGGGAGAGGACACTGCAGGAGACGCTGGTCACCGCCCAGCGGATGGCCTCCGACCTCAAGGAGAGAGCCCAGAAGGACGCCGAGCTGGTCGGGAAGGAGGCGCGCATCAAGGCCGAGAGGCTCCTGGAGCAGGCGCAGGACCAGATGGCGGCCATCGAGGGGGAGATCAACCGGACGAGGCTCGAGCGGGACGCGTTCGAGAACCGTGTGAGAAGCTGCATCGAGGAGCATCTGGCGCTCCTCGACATGCGCAAGAGCGAGCGCGCCCAGAGGGACAACGTCCTCGTGCTCCGGCGCCGGAGCGGCTCCGAAGCGGGATGATCCCGGCCGACCTGGCCGTCGTCGGAATCTCCGAGCTCGCCACCCCGGAAGGGAACAAGGTCCGAATCGGCCCCGATCTGGGGCGAATCCGCGTGATCCGGGACGCCGCCGTGGCTTGCCGCGACGGGGTTTTCGTCTTCGTTGGAGAGGAGCGGGATTTCCGCCAGGCCGTGGCCATGAAGCCCGGTGGAATCGTCGTCGACGGAGGCGGCGGAACGGCCCTCCCGGGATTCGTCGATGCTCATACCCACCTTCCCTTCGCCGGCTGGCGCGAATCGGAGTTCGAGGAGCGCCTCCAGGGGGCGACGTACGCGGAGATCGCCGGCAGGGGAGGAGGGATCCTCTCTACGGTGAAGGCGACGCGCGCCGCCAGCGAGGCGCAGCTCACGGAGACGGTCCGAGCGCGGCTCGATTCCCTTCTCGCCCTCGGGACCACGATCGTCGAGGCCAAGAGCGGCTACGGGCTCGAGCCCGAGACGGAAGAAAAGCAGCTCCGCGCCTTGCGGGAGGCGTCGATCGGGCATCCGGTGGAGGTGGTTCCCACGTTCCTGGGGGCCCACACGATCCCTGCGGAGCACAAAGCCTCCCGCGAGCTCTACGTGCGCCGGCTGGTCGAGGAGATGATTCCCCGCGTGGCCGAGGGCCGGCTCGCGGAGTACGCCGACGCCTTCGTGGACAAGACCGCGTTCACGCCCGCCGAGGCGCGGCGGGTCCTCGAGACCGCCCGGGAGCACGGGCTCGGCGTGCGCCTCCACGCCGATCAGTTCCAGGACGACGGCGCCGCGCGCCTTGCCGCCGACCTTTCCGCCGCGTCGGCGGACCACCTCGAGTACGCGTCCGACGAGGGGATCGCGGCTCTCGCACGGGCCGGCACGTGCGGGGTGCTCTTGCCCGCGGCCACGTTCTTCCTCGGGATGGAGCGGCGACCGCCCGCGCGGCGGCTCGTGGACGCGGGAGTCGGGGTCGTGGTCGCCACGGATTTCAATCCGGGCTCGTGTCCGGCGGAGTCCATGGGAGCCGCGATCTGGTTCGCGTGTCTTCAGGCGGGGCTCTCGGTGGACGAGGCGATCACGGCGTCGACGCTCAACGCGGCCCACGCGCTCGGCCGCGCGGAGCGCGCCGGGAGCGTCGAGGTCGGAAAGCGCGCCGACCTGGTCGTGCACGCGGTCCCGAACCGCTATCATCTCGTGTACCGGTTCGGGGTACAGCGCGTCCGGAACGTCGTCGCGGGAGGACGGATGCGAGTGGGCGACGGACAGAGGGCGTTGGGTTCATAGGGCCGGGGTCGGCGAGCCCGGGAGGTGAGCATGTCGTCGTGGCTCGATCGCAACGCAAGGGAATGGCTGGCTGGAGAGCCGGAAGCTGGGCCGCCAGAGCGCCGTGGAGCGGCCGTGGCCGCCTACGCCGGGGCCCTCGGAGCGGCGAGTGTGCTCTCGGCATGCCGACAGACGCTGCGGGAGCGCGGCTCCACGGAGTCGATCGAGGCGTCGTGTCGCGAGCTTCTGAGTCTCGTGGAGAAACTGGAGACCCAGGTCGACCGCACGGGCTCGGCGGGCCCCTCGCCCCGCCATGGGGTGGAGGTCTTCCTCGACACCTTCGACGCGTGCGCCTCGGTCCTCGACGTCGCGGAGCGGGAAGTACGTTCGGTGCGGTCGGAGGACGTCTGTGAGCTGTGGACCGGCGCGGAGCTGGCGGCGGCTTCCATGGAAGCCCTGGCGATCAGCGTGAGGGTCGGCCTTCCCCAGATCATGGACGAAAGCTACGCGCGTCCCACCAAGGGACGCCTCGTCCGCTCCCTTCACGAGGCGAGGCGCGTGCGGGAGCGCATCCTGCAGGCGGTCGAAGGCCGGCTGGTTCTCTAGAACAGCGGGGCGCGCTGCTTGACGCCGAATTTGTAGACGTAGGTGGTCACCTTCAGGTCGATCGGCTTCTCGTACGACGCGGAGATGAGCATCTCGCGCGCGGTCCGCTCGACCCGCAGGTCCTTCTTCTTCAGCGGGATCTCCAGCTCCTTCGCCTTGTCGAGGATCCGCTTGGTTACCGCCGCGTCATCCGTGTGCACCGCCGCGTAGCGGCATTCCTGCTCGACGAAGTCTCGGAACTCGTAGGCCTCGATCCGCACCGGAATGAACTTCACGGCCAGAAAGATCGCCGCGCCGACGATGGCCACGGCCACCACGAGGCCGACTCTCCCTTGACCGCTCTCGGTCGTCCTGGACATCGGCGCACTCCTTCCCTGCGAAACCTGCCCCCGGCAGGCGAGCCTTCCGCTGCCGCAATATAGGTCCCGGGGGAGGGGGCGACAACCGCGGCCCGCGTGATAGTTTCCCGGGGGGAGGAACCACGCCGTGAAATCTGTGACGCGCTATCTGACGTTCCACGTGTCCGAGCGCATGGGATTCGTGAACATCACCCCCCAGGTCGCCTCCATCGTCACGGAGAGCGGCGTTTCCGAGGGGCTGTGCCTCGTGAACGCCATGCACATCACCGCCAGCGTGTTCATCAACGACGACGAGCCGGGCCTCCACGAGGACTACAGGGAGTGGCTCGAGCGGCTCGCCCCCCAGGATCCGTCCCGGTACCGGCACAACCGGACGGGCGAGGACAACGGCGACGCCCACCACAAGCGGCAGATCATGGGAAGGGAGGTCGTGGTGGCGGTGACCGGCGGGCGGCTCGATTTCGGGCCCTGGGAGCAGATCTTCTACGGAGAGTTCGACGGGCGCCGTTCCAAGCGAGTGCTCGTCAAGGTGATGGGGGAGTGATCTTGGGTCGCCCGTCGCGGCCCCGCTTTCCCTGGAAGGCCCAGAGCAGCTTCCTCATCATCATCTCGTCGAACAGCGCCCCGGTGTCGAGGGCCTCCTGAACGGCGGGGTAGATCCGCTTGGCGTAGGAGTCCACGGCCGGGATGTGGTACCACTCGAGCTCCGGCGACCAGCGCGATGGCTGGAACGTCCGCTCCGCGACGCCCTGGGCGATCGCCGTCGGAAGCGCCTCTCCGAGGAGAGCCCAGGCCTGCGCTCCCGCCGCATGGTTCCTCACCACCTCCAGCAGGCGGTTCTGTAGATCCTGGCTCATCCTCTGCCAGAGGTAGTGGGCGTTCTCGTGAACGATGGGGGCGACCTCGTCGATCAGGCTCTCGCCGGGGCGAACCTCCACCAGGAGGTTCTTGCCCACCGCCTGGGCATGCGTGCCGTCGTCCGGGGGGACGGGGACCACCACCAGGCGCGGACGGGGGACCGACAGCGGATCCACCCCGAAGAAACCGGCGACCCGGGCCAGGAACCCTTCCAGTTTCTTCCGCTCCGGATCCGAGCGAGCGCCATCCAGGAAGCCGCGGGCCATGCTTCCACCGTCCCAGATCTCCTCGTAACGCGGGCGGAAGTGCTCGAGCGCCGAGGCCATGGCATCGACGGCTTCCGGGCCCAGAACTGGCTCGATCCGTGCGAACGCCGCTTCCAGGTCCGGCTCTTGGAGGAACACTCCGAGCATCTTCGGGGACCCTCGGGAGCCGCTTCCGCGGCGGCCGAGCGCGGCGTCCTGCAGGCGGGTCGCCTCGAACTTCTGCAGAAACGACCTGTCCGCCTCCGAGAAATCGCCGAAGCGGCGCCTGAACTCCTCCCGGTACACCGGGATCGTCTTGCCCCCGCTCGTTCCCGCCAGGGAGTCCACCCAGTGGAACAGCGCCGCGGAGAGCGAAACCGAGCCCTCGAGCGGGTAGGTGTCCCGGAACACGAGCTCGACCTCCGCGGTCAGCCGCTCCGTATCGGAGAAGCCCGGGACTGCGCGGAAGAACAGGAAGAAAAAGAGGAGGGAAAAGCCGCTCATGCCCAAAGGCTACCCGAAAGCACGCGCCCGAATCAGCGCTTGAACAGGTTCTCGAAGGCCGACTTCGGGTCGTTCGAAGCGGGAACCGCCGTTCGCTTGCCGGTGGCGTCCAGCACCAGGCGCGCCTCGAAGGACCCGCAGGAGTTCGCCTTTCCCTTGTCCCCGATCCGCTCGGGAATCTCGGCCCGGCATTCCCACCGGGCCCCGCTGTCGAAGTGGCGGCAGGCACGGCAGCAGTGGAGCGGCGCGCTGCAGTTGGGGCAGACCGACTCGGAGGTGATCGTGCCGAATGCGTGGACGCCGCGGCCACAGTTGTGGCACCGAACGACCTCGTTCGCCTCCCGCGAAACGGCGTGGCGCAGGGCGCGCTGCTGAGCCTTCTCCTCGGGAGTGAACTGGGGAGTGGGCTTCGGCCGCCGCTCGTCCTCGCGCTCCGACTCGCGGTAGCCACGCTGCCTGTACTTCTGGCTCACGGGAAGCTCCTCTCGTCCTTCCGGAGGCCGCTCAGTCGAGCTCGTCGAACACGGCGGCGACCCGCTCGAACCCCCAGTCCAACTCTTCTCGCGTGATGGAGAGCGGCGGGGCAAAACGGATGGTGTGGACGTGGGTCTCCTTGCAGAGCACCCGGTGTCGCATCAGCGCTTCGCAGAAGCGCCGTGCCCCTCCGGCCTCCGGCCGGAGCTCGACGCCGATCCACAGCCCGCGCCCCCGGATGGTGGAGATGTGGCGGCTCTTGAGGGTGCGAAGCCTGCCGATGAAGTACTCGCCGAGGGTGGCCGAGTTCTCCACCAGGTTCTCGTCCACGAGCACCCGCAGCGCCTCGCGGGCCACGGCGCAGGCCAACGGGTTTCCTCCGAAGGTGGAGCCGTGGTCACCGGGGCGGAACACCTCCATGACGTCGTCGTCCGCCAGGATTCCAGAGATCGGGTAGAACCCGCCGCCCAGGGCCTTTCCGACGATCACGACGTCGGGATGCACGCCCTCGTGCTGGAACGCGAACAGCTTGCCCGTGCGCCCGAGGCCCGACTGGATCTCGTCGGCGATGAAGAGCACGCGGTGTTTCCGGCACGCCGACTCGATTCCGCGCAGGAACCCCTCCGGAGGAACGATGATCCCGCTCTCTCCCTGGATCGGCTCCACGAGCACCGCTGCCACGTTCGGACCCATGGCTTTCTCGACCGCCTCCAGGTCGCCGTAGGGAATCAGGCGGAACCCCGGAGGGAACGGGCCGAAACCGTCCCGGTACTGTGGCTCGTCGGAGAACCCCACGATGGTGGTGGTGCGCCCGTGGAAATTCCCGTGGAAGACCAGGATCTCGGCCTTCCCGTCGGGGATCCCCTTGATTCGGTAGCCCCATTTCCGGGCGATCTTGATGGCGGTTTCCACGGCCTCCGCTCCCGAGTTCATCGGGAGCATGCGGCGGTAGCCCGTGAGGTTCGAGACCTCCTTGTAGAAGGGGCCGAGCTGGTCGTTCCGGAACGCACGGGAGATGAGGGTGACACGCTCGGCCTGCTCGACGAGGGCCCGCCGGATCCTGGGGTGCGCATGGCCCTGGTTCACCGCCGAGTATGCCGCGAGGAAGTCCAGGTACTTGTTCCCCTCCACGTCCCACACCCACACGCCGCTGGCGCGCTGGACCACGACGTCCAGGGGATGGTAGTTGTGAGCGCCGTACTCCTCTTCCAGGCGAATGTAATCCGTGGGCAAAGACGCCTTCACCGTGCTCATGGATTCCTCGTTTCCCGCCCGGCGGGGGGCGCCGGGGATTTCGGGGGCGAGTCCCTCTCGGAAGACAGGGAACTCGCGTGTTCAGTATACGTCGAGAGAGCAGAATAGCACGGGAAGATGGGAAAAGCCCGCTTCCCGCCTTGACGTCCCGGGGCCTCAAGGGAAATAATCGCCGCTCGCTTTCCGTTTCCACGACCGCGATCCCAGAAACTCCCGGAGCCGCGCCGATCGATGAATCGAACGCCGAGCGACCGCGGTGTCGGGGCCAAGCAGCGGGTGCTTCTCCAGGTGGAGCGGTTCGCCCGGGTGCATTGGCGCCTCGTGTTCCTGCTGGCCGCTCTCGCCGTCGTCGCCGCCGTGGGTCTCAGCACGCGCCTCACCCTCGAATCCGACATTCTGGAGCTCGTCCCTCGGGGAAACCCCCAGGTGGACACGTTCCGGCAGGCGCTCTCCGACTTCGGCTCGTTCGACTACCTGCTCGTTCTCCTGGAGTCGGCGGAGGGCCAGGGGCCCGACGAGATCGAGGACTTCGCGGACCTGTATGCGGAGAAGCTCCGCGGTCTCGAGGAGATCGTCGAGAGAGTCGAGTACCGCTTCGAGCCGGACGAGCGGTTCCTCGATCTGTTCTACCGCAACGCGCTCCTGTTCCTTCCGCCCGAGCGTCTTCCCGATCTCGCGGAGAAGCTCTCCGACGAGGCGATCCGAAAGCAGCTCCGGCAGCAACGGCTTTCCCTCGCTTCGCCCACCGCATCGCTCACCGAGGATCTGGTCACCCAGGATCCGCTGGATCTGATGCCGCTGTTCCTGAACCGGCTGATGGGGCATCGCGGGGAGCTCAAGCTGGATCTGTCCGACGGGTACTACGTCTCCACGGACGGCCGGACGCTCATCATGCTCGTGGAGCCCAAGAGACCGGCGCAGGATCTGGCCTTTGACCGGCAGCTTCTGGAAGCGGCCAGCCGGGCGGCCCAGGAGACCCGGGAAGAGATCCACGGGACCTCGGACGCCCAGGGGCCGGCGGGCGCGATCTCGGTGCGCTTCGGCGGCAACTACGCCATCTCCCTCCAGGAATCCGAGCTGATCTACCGCGACGCGAGGTTCAACCTCCTCTTCTCCCTGGCCGCGGTGTCGACCCTCTACTGGCTATGCTACCGCCGCTTCGCGGCCCTCCTCTACTCGAGCGTGCCGCTCATGGTGGGCCAGGCGCTGACGTTCGCCGTGGCCGCCGTCGCTCTGGGGCGGCTCAACGCTGCGTCGTCGTCGTTCACGGCGCTCCTCATGGGGCTCGGCACCGACTTCACCATCGTCATGTACGCGCGGTACGTGGAGGAGAGGCAGCGGGGCGCATCCCTCGCCGAGGCCACCGAGGCGATGGTGGGGCAGACCGGCCTCGGGGTCTTCACCGGCGCCATCACGTCGGCGGGGACGTTCTACGCCATGTGCCTGAGCCGCTTTCGAGGGCTGTTCGATCTCGGTTTCCTGATCGGCAGCGGCATCCTCCTGTGCGGGGTCGCGATCCTGTTCCTTCTTCCCGCGATGATCACGTGGAACGAAGGAGTGCGCAGGCGGCGCCACGACGTCGTGAAGAAGCTCCACCTGCAGGGATTCGGGGTCGAGAGACTGATCCCCTTCGCGGCCCGCCACCGGACCTCCGTGCTCATGGGATGGACGTTGCTCACGGCGATCGGCGGCGTCCTGGCATGGGGGATCGACTTCGACGATTCCCTGAACGCGCTCCGCAGCAACGACACCGAGGCCTCCCGGGTGCAGCGGGAGGTCGCGGAGAAATTCGAGGCGTCGCTCTCGACGATGATGGTGATCGCGAGGGGCAGCGATCTCGACGAGGCCGTGGCGCGCACCGAGCGGATCGAAGAGCGGCTCCGGCCTTTCCTCGCCGATGGCACCATCGGCTCGTTCGATTCGGTGTTGACCTATCTTCCCCCACCCTCCCAGCAGCAGCAGGTGATCGCGACGCTCGAGGCGGACGTGAGCGGGAGCTTCGATCCCGAGCGGATCCGCCGCTCGTTCGCGGCCGGGCTCGAGGAGAACGGCTTCCGTGCGGAGGCATTCGAGGATTCCCTGGAGCGGATGCAGGGGTTTCTCACGCCGGCCCGGCCCGTCACGCTCGCCGATCTCGAGGAGCGGGGGCTGGGGCGCCTCCTCGACCGGTACCTCCGCAAGGAGCCGGGCGAGGTCCGGATCGTCACCTACCTCTTCCCCACCGATCCGCGCTGGAAGCGCGTCCCTCCGCCGGGCCTCACGGAGGCGCTGTCCGGGGGAGACGCGGCGATCGTCGTGACCGGGACCAACGTGGTCGGACAGGAGCTCCGGCGCATCTTCACCCGGGACGTGGTGCGGTCGGTCGGTGCCGGGCTCCTCCTGGTGTTCCTGCTCCTCCTGGCCGATTTCCGGAGCTTGAAGCTCACCGGAGTCGCCATGGCGCAGCTCCTGAGCGGGGTCGTGCTCATGTTCGGCGCCGTGCGGGTCCTGGGCTACGACATCAACTACGTCAACGCGTTCGTCGCCACCATGATGCTCGGGGTCGGGATCGATTACAGCATTCACCTGATCCACCGCCTGCAGATCACGGGAGGAAAGGTGGAGGAGGGGCTCCTGGAGACGGGCAAGGCGGTCGTCCTCGCGGCGCTCACCAACATGGCCGGCTTCGGCACGCTCATGCTCGGCAACTACCCGGCCCTCAGGAGCTTCGGGGCGGTGGCGCTCGCGGGCTCGGTGACGTGCCTCCTGACGGCCCTCACGGTTCCCGCCGCGCTCCTGGCGACGCGCGATCCCGGGAAGCCCTGACGATGCTCTGGATCGCGCTCGTCCTCGGAGTCGTGGAAGGGCTGACCGAGTTCCTCCCGATCTCGTCCACCGGTCACCTGATCCTCGCGGGCCACCTCATGGGGTTCGAGGGGAAGCGCGCGGAGGTGTTCGAGATCTTCATCCAGCTCGGCGCCATCCTGGCGGTGGTGTGGGAATACCGGGCGACGCTCTTCTCCGTCGCGTCGGGCCTGGCGAGCCGGAAGGAGTCGCGACGCTTCACGTTCAACGTGGCATGGGCGTTCTTCCCGTCGGCGCTTCTGGGGCTCGCGCTCCATCGGTTCGTCTCCGACCATCTCTTCCGGCCGACCGTCGTCGCCGCCGCGCTGATCGTGGGTGCGGTCGCGATCTTCGCGGTCGAGGGGCTACCCCTCCGGGTCCGCACGAGCGACGCGCTTCAAACCACCCGCGGGCAGGCGATCCTCGTCGGCCTGGCGCAGTGCCTCGCCCTCTGGCCCGGATTCTCCCGCTCGGCGGCGACGATCCTGGGCGCTCTCCTCGTGGGGCTCGATCGGCGGGCCGCGACCGAATTCTCCTTCTTTCTCGCGATCCCGACGCTGCTCGCCGCGACGACCTACGATCTCGTCGTGCACCACTCGTGGCTCCTCCCGGGCGATGCCCTGTGGCTCGGCCTCGCCTTCGTCGTCTCCTTCCTCGTGGCGCTCGTCGCGATTCGCTGGATTCTGCGGTTCGTGGCCCATCACAGTTTCCGTCCCTTCGCCTGGTATCGTGTGGCCCTCGGAGTGGCAGTGCTTCTCGTCGAGATCTGGAGATCGCGATCGTGAGCGAGGCGCCAGGCTCGAAGTCCGGCCGTCCGGAGCTGGGCGACATGCCGCAGGAGGAGTTCCGCGCCGCAGCCCGCCGCGTGGCCGATCGCGTGGCGGACTACCTCCAGAACCTCGAGTCCTACCGGGTGTTTCCCGACCTCACGCCGGGCGCGGTGCGAGCGGTCCTCCCGCCGTCGCCCCCCTCGGTCGCGGAATCGCTCGACGCGATCCTCGAGGACTATGCCCGGATCGTCGAGCCCAACATCACCCACTGGCAGCACCCGGGGTTCATGGCCTATTTCCCCAGCGTGGCCTCGGGCCCGGGGATTCTCGGCGAGTGGCTCGCCACCGGGCTCAACTCCAACGTGATGTTCTGGAAGAACGCCCCGGCCTCGACGGAGCTCGAGGAGGTGGTCGTGTCGTGGCTCCGGCAGATGCTCGGCCTCCCGGCCGAATACGACGGGATGTTCACCGACACCGCGTCCGTGTCCTCCCTCCTGTCGATCGTCGCCGCGCGCCACGCGCTCCCGGGGCTCGACGCCCGCGAGCTGGGGCTGGCGGGACGGCCGGAGGTGAAGCCCCTTCGGCTCTACTGCTCCACCGAGGCCCACGTCTCCATCCAGAAGGCGGCGATCGTGGCCGGCGTGGGGAAGGCGGGCGTGCGACGCATCCCGGTGGACGACGACTATCGGATGAGGTCGAAGGACCTCGAAAGCGCCATCGAGGAGGACCGCGCCCGAGGGTTCTGGCCGTTCTGCGTGGTGGCGACGCTCGGGACGACCTCCTCGACGAGCGTCGACCCGGTCGGGGAGATCGCCGCGATCTGCGAGCGCGCGGGGCTGTGGCTCCACGTCGATGCCGCGTACGGCGGGGCGGCCGCCATCGCGCCCGAGCACAGGAGATCGTTCGCGGGATGGGAGCGCGCCGATTCCATCGTGGTCAACCCGCACAAGTGGCTGTTCACTCCCTTCGACGCGTCGCTCCTCCTGTTCCGGCGCGGCGAGGTGTTCCGGGACGCGTTCAGCCTGGTGTCCGACTACCTGACGGCCTCCACGACGAGCGGGGTCCACAACTACAACGAGTACGGATTCCAGCTCGGCCGTCGCTTTCGCGCCCTGAAGGTGTGGATGCTGATCCGGTACTTCGGGGCGGAAGGGCTCGTCGCGCGGATCCGGGAGCACTGCCGGCAGGCTCTGGAGCTCGCATCGTGGATCGACGCGGACCCCGACTGGGAGCGCCTCGCACCCGTCCCGTTCTCGACCGTGTGCCTGAGGTACCGGCCGGCCTCGCTCCGCGGGAGGGAGGACGATCCCGAAGTCCGGGCGAAGCTCGACTGCTGGAACGCGGCGATCCTCGAGCACGTGAACCGCACGGGCCGGATCTATCTCTCGGCCACTCGCCTGAAGGATCGCTTCACGATCCGCGTGGCGCTCGGCAACCCCCGGACCACGCCCGAGCACGTGGCGCGAGCGTGGGATCTCCTCCGCGCAGCCGGTCGGGAGACGGTAGCCTAGTAGCTCAGTCTCTCGCCGACATGCTCATCTCGGAGGCGACGAGATCCGAGCCCTGCTTCTTGCGCTTGACCGGCGCAGGGTCGAGAGCTTTCACCCGCGACGCGTCGAGCCCCCCCGGGGCCGTCAGCGCGGCGACGATGGCGCCAGCCCGGGCGCGCGAGAGATCTTCGAGCTCGGCCTCGCCGACGTTCTCGGCGGCGAGGAGCTGCGCCCGCAGCGCGTCGTAGAACCCCGCGGCGTCGAACGCATCCTTCGGGTGGGGAGGTGGAGTCTCCGCTGCCTTTTTTTTCCGCTTCTTCTTCTCGGCTGGCCGCGGCTCGGCCGGCTCCGCCGGAGCCGCCGCCGGCATGAACCTCGATCGCTCGGCCTCGAGGTTCTCCGGAGAGAACGTCTCGGAGTACAGCGCCTCGAGGATCTCCTCGAGGCTCTCGACGCTCTGGCGCTTCGCATCGATTCGCAGCTCGAGCCGCGCGCGCCGCAGCGCCTCCGCGTCCGTGACCGGGTCGAATCGCCCCTCGACATCGACGGAGATCCCCGAGCGCCCGGCCAGCTCGGCCGCGAGCTTCGAGAGCGTCTCCTGCTCGGGTGCCAAGAGGTCGCTCCGCCCGGCGACGAAGCCGACCAGGTCCAGGTCCTCCTCGTCGCGCCCGAACAGGCGCCCGATCGCCCGGAACGGTGCCATCGCCACGTTCGCCAGGATCTTCTTGAACGCCTGCCAGAACACGGTCCGATACGCGAATTCCGGCGAGTCCACCGTCCCCTCGATCGGGACCTGGAGGTCGATCCGCCCGTCCTTGTCCTTGAGCAGCGCGATGGCAAGGCGCACGGGAAGCCCAACCCCGCTCGCCCCTTCCACCTTCTCGCCGAGCTCCAGGTCCTTCGCGACGACGCGGTGGTCGCCGACCAGGCGGCGGTCGTCGATGCGATAGCGGATATCGAGGTCGAGGTTCCCCTTCTCGACGGCGTATCCGGCGAAATGCGCCAGGTACGGCGTCAGCGTGGACATGTTCACGTCCCGGAACGTGACGCCCACGTCGGTCGAGGCGAACGGATCGGCGATCCGAAGAGTGCCGTCCGCCTTGACGTAGCCGGTGTCGGCGACCCGTCCCTCGAGGACGAGTCTCGCGGCGGCCGCCGACGTGGTCGAGAGGTCCTGGATCGTGCCGCTGGCCGAGTGAATGTCCGTTCCGAAGGGCAGGATCAGGCTCTCGTCCGTGAAATCGATTCTCGTATCCCGGATCGCGATCTTCGTGACGTCCAGAGGGAACGCCGCATTGGGGGCGGGCGGCGTCCCGCCTCCGGCGGGCGACGGGGTCTGAGGCGGCGGCTCGCCGGCGGCGAGCTTGGAGACGTTGAGGGTTCCCTCGCGATCGATGGCGATCTTCATGAATGCGCGATCCACGGCGACCTCGCCGATCCGCAGCCGGTTCGGCGTCAGCGTCATGCGGACCCCACGCGCCCGGCAACGATCCCATGCGAGCAGGCGATTCGCGCCCGCGTCCACGACCTCGAGGGCATTCACCTCTCCTTCGCCGTCGAAGCGGATCCAGGGAGCGCCCGGGGTCACCCGGAGCTTCCCCTCGATCCCTGCCACACCGCTCCGCAGCTCGACGTTCGGCACGGCGGCGTACGTCCGGAACGGGACGAGATCGAGCCCGCGGAGCATCACCGTGAGCTCCGCCGCGAGCGGGTCGGGCACGACGCTCCCCGTCGCGGTGACCTCGGCCGTGTCGTTGACGCGCGCCGCAACGCTTGCAGTCACCGGAGCCGCCAGGTCGGTCGAGAGGTTCTCGAGCCGGAGCCCGAGCTCGGTGAGGCGCACCGGCACGCCTGGCTCCACGCTCCGGTCCTCGAGACGAGCCGAGCCGCCGGCGATGTCGACGGCGCCAACGCTCATCGTCCAGGGCTTCGGCAGCCCCGACGGGCTCGTGAGCTCCGCCGCATCCTCGGCTCCGGTGAGGGCCGCTTCCCAGTTCGTCCGCCGGCTGGAATCGATCCACGCGACCGCTCGCGGCTCGGTCACCCGTATCTCGCCGATCCCAAGCCGCGACTCGGGCCAGCTGGCCCGGATCGAGCGGGCCTCGGCGGCCGGTACGGTGAGCCAGTCCTCGTCGCCGCCACGCGGCCGGACGGCGACGTCGTGGAGGGCGAGGCTCCCGTCCTCGAGAGACGCGGTGATCGCGCCGGCGGCCGACTGCCGGACGTCGTACGAGAACGCGAGGTCGGCCCGGCCGTCCCGCAACTCGAGCGCGTGCTCGCGAGCCGCGTACTGCCATGCCCGGACGAGCGAGACGTCCTTCACTTCGAGCTTGCCCGAGAGGTGGAGAGGCTGAACGACCTGCCGTCCCGACCACCGCACCCGGGTCCGGTCCCCGATCGCGAACGCGAGGACGTGCTCGCCGCTCTCCTCGGGGATCGTGCTCAGTGCGTGCACCTCGAAGTCGAGTGGGGAGAGCGTCTCTTGAAATCGCGGGGACCGCGTTTCGTCCACGAACTCCAGACGGCCGCCGCCCACGGCGAGCCGCTCGACGACGAGTCGCGGCAGCTGGGAGTCCTCGCCGGTTGTCTCCGGAGCCGTCTCCGCCTCGAACAGGTCGGCGATGTTCGGCCGTCCGTCGGCCAGGATCCGGGCGACCGCTTCCGGGCGGTCGATCGTGATCTCGCGGAACTTCAGAGTCCGCCGGAGGAGACCCGAGACCTGTACGTTCACGACGAGCCGGTGGAGCTTGAAGAGGTCCGCGCCATCCCGATCCTTGAGCTCGAATCCCTCCACCGCGCCGGTGAGCGTGAACGGGTTGAACCGCACGCGCGCGACCTTCGCCTCGCGGTGGAGCATCTCGCGGGAGAGCTTTTCGATCTGGAAGCGTACGACCCTCGGGACGACGAAGAACCCGAGGATCGCGTAGATCGCGGTCGCCGCGGTCGCGGTCGCCGCCAAGCGCCTCCACCCGCGCGGGACTTGCCGCCAGCGTTCTCCGAGAGTCACCTCCCAACGCCCCTTCCGAAGTCGAGCAAAGAACTACTTCTGAGCCCCGCCGGGGGTGATTCGGGCGTGGAGCGCTCGCATCCCCTCGGAGGCCTGGTCGAGGTCGGTCTTCACCTTCGCGGCGGATCCGTTGCACTTTCCGATCAGGTCCGCGGCCGCCGTGAGTCCGGCCTGGGAAAGGTCGTTCCCCAGGAACAGGTCCAGGTCCTTCAGGTTCTGCATGAACGGACCGAAGCTCTCCCCGGCCGAGGCGAGGCTGGTCTTGACCTGGTCGATCGTCGGCAGCAGCTCCTGACGCCTGGCTTCCGCAGCCGCCTTGAGCTGCTCGTTCTGGATCTTCCCCTGGTCCTGCTCCCAGGCCTTCAGGTACTGCTCGCGCTTGCTCGCGGCGTCCTTGGACTTGCTGCGCACGGTCTTGCCCATGGACTCCGTCTTGGCGACCTGCTTGCTGAACTCCTTGTACTTCTTCACCAGGTCGCTCCCCTGCGCGCCGGTGAGGGCGTTGAGGGAATTCGTGGCGGCGTCGAGCTGCCCCTGACCCTCCTTCAGGGTTTCGTCCAGCTTGAGCATTCCTTCCGCGGCCTTGTCGGCCCGGCTCGACGGGCTCGCGGCCATCGCTGGAACAGAAACCGCAACCACCAGGGCGGCAAGCAGGCTATGGAAACGGCTGTTCATCGCATCTCCTCCTCAAGTTTCGGTTTCTCGATCGCACACACACCACCGCGGGATGACGGGCCGGCGGAGTCTAACACGTGCGCCCAGAATGGTCGGTCGATCCTCTTCCCCCGGCCATCGGGGATTCCCCCGGAATCAGCGGAATAATTCCCCGAGATTGTGCGGAGGGATCCGCCTTGTCCCTCCTGCCCGGGTGATCGCATCGGGAGGCGTGCTACCCTGCACGGCCACCAGCACCGGTCCACGGAAGGAAAGGGAGCGCGCGATGCGGCGAAGTCTCGCAGTCGGCCTGGTGACGTTTCTTGTGACAACGGTGGCGTCGCCGCTGTCCGCCGAGGAAAAGAAAGAGGCGAAGGCTCTGGGTTGGGCAAGCACGGCGGAGATCGCGTACGTGCTGACCACGGGCAACTCCGAGATCGCAACCCTCGGCCTGAAGGAAAAGTCGGTCCGAACCTGGGAGCGATCGAGCTTCCAGATCGACGCCGAGGCGGTGCGCGCCGAGTCCACGCTCACGGACCCCCTCGCCTTGGACATCGACGGGGACGGGGTGGTGGACTCAATCGACCGCCAAGAAGAGACCCAGACCACCGCCGCGCGCTACCTCCTCCAGGGGCGCTACGACCGGAAGATCACCGATCGCTTCTTCTGGTTTACCGGAGCTGGATGGGACCGCAACCAGCCCGCCGGAATCGATGACCGGTACGCGGGGTTCGGCGGCGTCGGCAACCTCTGGAGGGACGACGACGTGGTCAAGTTCCGCACGGACTACTCGGCGACCTACACCCATCAGGAAGACGTGGTTCCCAACCCCGCGATCAGCGAGGGCTTCGCGGGGCTGCGCTTCTCGTGGGCGTACCTCCACAACTTCGGGAAGAGCACGACCTTCGAGGACACCCTGGTTCTCGACGAGAACCTGGACGAGACCTCGGATTTCCGCGTGGACTTCTACAATTCGCTGGCCGTGGCCATGAGCGAGAAGCTGGCGCTCAAGGTCGGATACCGCATGCTCTACGACAATGAGCCAGCCATCGGGCTGGTCCCGGTCGTGTCCGCGAATCCTGCTGCCCCGCTCACGCACCCCCTCGAGAAGGACGACCTGGACACGATCTTCACGACCTCCCTGGTCGTGAAGTTCTGACCGACCGGGGTTCTTGGATGCTTCTTCGGGCAGAATGAGGGCATGGGGCGCGCGAGAACCAAGCTGCTCTTGGGGGTCCAGGCGGTCGCGGCCGTCCTCGTCACACTCTCACCGGCCCCCTGCGCGCTCCCCGAAGATCTTGCCGTCGAGCGCTTCGGGGCCGAGCGCGGATTCCCTTCCGAGACGATCACCGCGCTCTACCGGGACCGCGCCGGGTTCCTCTGGGTCGGAACCCGGGAGGGCCTTGCGCTCTACGACGGGTACACGGTACGCGTCTTCGAGCACGTCGTGGGCGATCCCGAATCCCTCGCGGACAACACGGTGCGCACCCTCTTCGAGGACCGCGAAGGTCGCCTCTGGATCGGAACGAATTCCGGAGGACTCCAGCGGCTCGACCGGGCCACAGGCCGCTTCGAGACGTTCCGGCACGACTCCGCAAACCCATCGAGCCTGAGCCACGACAGTGTCTACACCCTCGTCCAGGATCGGGCAGGCGTCCTGTGGGTCGGCACCCAGGACGGTCTGAATCGGTTCGACCCCGGGACGGGTAGCTTCGAGCGCCTCCCCTCGGATCCCGCCGACCCCGCAACCCTGCCCCACTCGTACATCCACCAGCTTCACCTCGACCGGGAGGGGAGGATCTGGGTCGGGACGGTCGGCGGCGGAGTGGCGCGGGTCGATCCGGTGAGCCGGCAGATCTCGAGGATCCCCTTCGATCTTTCCTCGAGACTGCCGGAGGATCCCTTCGCGTTCGCGATCGCGGAGGACAGGGCCGGCGGCCTGTGGTTCGGAGGCGAGCGCAGCGTATATCGCATGGATACGACGGCCGGTTTCCTGAGAGGAGTCCAGGTCAGGGAGCTCGACCCGAAGAGGCCGCCCATCATCACGGACCTCGCGTTCGACGCGAACGGCGTCCTTTGGATCGCCACGTGGAACGCCGGTCTCGTGGCCTACGAGCCTTCGTCCCGGGAGGCGCGGCAGCACCTGCACGATCCCGAGCGCTCCGACAGCCTCTCGGCCGACCGCCTGACGCACATTCTCGCGGATCCCGCCGGTGACCTCTGGATCGGCACGTGGGGAGGAGGGGTCAACCGCTTCAACTCCCGCTCCGCCCTGTTCCGCGCGATCCGAGAGACGAGGCCGGGGAAGCCAGGCCTCCCGTACCGTGAGGTGACCGCGGTCCTCGAGGATCGCCGGGGAGGGCTGTGGGTCGGGACCTGGGGCCGGGGACTCCATCGGCGAGGGGCCGGCGGCCGCGACTTCACCGAGATCGGCGAGCCGGACCCGCTGGTCACCGTGCTCTCCATGGTGGAAGCCGCCGATGGAACGATCTGGGCCGGCTCCATGAGCAGCCTCTCCCGAATCGACCCAGTGACCGGGGTCGGGCAGGTCTCCGCGCGCACTCCAGAGGAGCCCGGCGGGTTGGGGCCCGGATACGTGAACGCGGTCCACGTGGATCGCTCGGGGCTTCTGTGGGTCGGCACCGGAGGGGGCGGTCTCTACCGGCTCGAGCCCGACGAGAAGACGTTCACCCGCTTCCGCCACGATCCCCGCGTTGAAACGAGCTTGAGCGACGACTACGTCACCACGCTTCGCCAGGGCAGAGACGGCACCCTCTGGGTCGGGACCCGCTCCGGCGGTCTCAACGCCCTCGATCCATCCAACGGGCGCTCGATTCGATTCCTTCCCGATCCGGCGAATCCCGCCTCGATCGGGCACCACCACGTCACGGCGATCCTGGAAGACCGCCAGGGGACGATCTGGGTGGGAACCGTGGGTGGCGGCCTGGCCCGAATCGAGCACGGGGGGGAGACCCCGACGCGGCTGACACGGATCACCATGGCGGAGGGGCTCGTCAGCGAGAACGTCGTCTCCATGCTGGAGGACGACGACCAGACGCTCTGGATCGGGACGCGACACGGTCTCTCGCGCTACGACCCCACCTCCGGGAGGTTCCACAACTACGGGCTCGCCGACGGCCTTCCGGGCCTGGAGTTCTACGCGGGCGCAGCGTGGCCGGGCCGAGAGACCATGTTCTTCGGCACGTCTCGCGGGATCCTGGAGGTCCACCGCGGCACGCCCTTCTCCGAGCCTCCGCCTTCCCCCATGAGGATCACGGAGATACGCACGCTCGCCGGACCCTGGCGCGGTTCGAAGCCGCCGTGGGGGGAGACCCGGGTCGAGGTTTCGTACGGCACGACGTTGTCGTTCGGGTTCTCCGTCCTCGACTTCCGTTCTACCCATCGGTTCGCGTATCGCCTGGCCGGGAAGAGCGACTCCTGGATCGATCTGGGGACAGGGAGAGAAATCACGTTCGCGGGTCTCCTGCCCGGCGAGTACGCGCTCTCGGTGCGGGGTCGCAATGCCCGCGGCGTGTGGAGCGAGACGGACGCCCCTCTCGCGATCCACGTCGTACCGCCCTTCTGGATGACCTGGTGGTTCCGGGTGGGACTGGGACTCGTGGCCGGCGGCGCGGTCTGGACCTGGCATCAAACGCGAACCGCCGCGCTCGAGCGGAGAAACCGTGAGCTCGAAACACTCCAGCGCGAGCGTGAGAAGGCGCTCGTCGAGGCGCACGCCAGCCAGCAGGAGCTGCACGGCGCATACGAGCGGCTCCGTGCGCTCACCCGGAAGCTCGAGGACGCGAGGGAGGACGAGCGGCGCAGGATCGCCCGGGAGCTGCACGACGAGATGGGGCAGGCCCTGAGCGCCGTGAAGATCAACCTCAAGACTCTGGGAAGACTGTCCGGAGATCCCCAGGTGACCGACCGTCTGGCCGACGCCCTGACGCTCGTGGATGGGATGATCGGACACGTGCGGGAGCTGTCCCTCGACCTCCGGCCGCCGCTCCTCGACGAGCTGGGGCTCGTGGCGGCGCTCCGGGGGTATGCCGAGGGACAGGCCATGCGCTCGGATCTCGACATCGTCGTGGAGGCCACGGCCGACGGAGGGAGCGTTCAGCCCGAGACCGCGATCGCCGCGTTCCGGATCGTCCAGGAGTCGATCCACAACGTCCTGCGCCACGCCGCCGCGCGCCGCGTCACGGTGTCCGTGCGGTCCGATCCGGAGCGGCTGTTGTTGAGCGTGCGGGACGATGGTCGCGGATTCGACGTGGCCGCCGCGCTCGACCGGGCCGCCACCGGAGGCCACCTCGGGCTCCTCGGGATGCGCGAGCGACTCGAGGCCATGGGTGGCAGCTTCGAGATCGATTCGGTGCCTGGACGGGGCACGGAGATCCGTGCCAGACTGCCCCTGGAATCGCCAAAGGTCCCGCCGTGAGGGTACTGCTCGCAGACGATCACACCCTGGTCCGGAAGGGGATCCGGGCCCTCCTCCAGGCTCTGCCCGGCGTCGAGGTGGTCGCCGAGACCGCCGACGGCCGCGAGGCGCTCGCGCTCATCGAGCAGCACCGTCCGGACGTCGCCCTGCTCGACATCACCATGCCGGGCCTGAACGGCCTCGAGGTCGCGGCTCGGTCGGCGAAGCTCTCTCCCCAGACCAGGATCGTGATCCTGTCCATGCACGCGGGGGAAGCCTACGTGGCGCAGGCCCTGAGCGCGGGCGTCGCGGGCTACCTGCTCAAGGACGCCGCCGACGACGAGCTGGCGATCGCGCTCAAGGCCGTCGCGCGCGGGGACGTGTACCTGAGCCCGCGCATCTCCAGGCAGATCGTCGAGCGGTACACCCGTGCCGCCGCCGCCGAGCCCGATCCCCTCGCTGGGTTGACGGCCCGGCAGAGGGAGATCCTTCAGCTCGTCGCCGAAGGCCGATCATCCAAGGAGATCGCCGGCATGCTCCAGGTGAGCGTGAAGACCGTGGAGTCGCACCGCGGGCAGATCATGGAGCGCCTGGGGATCCACGACGTCACAGGTCTCGTGCGCTTCGCGATCCGGGTCGGACTGGTTTCTGCGGACTCGTGACCTGCTTCGAAGGGAGGTCCGCGCTTCCGGTCAGCTCGCCGAGGAGGCCCTCCAGCCCCTCCGCAAAATCGTCCTTCGCCAGGAAGCCGTCGGCTCCCGCGGCGAGCGCCTCCTCACGTGCCGCGGAGCTCGTGAGGAACGTCGCGATCACCACGAGAGGGGCCTGGGGGCGGGTCTTGATCAGCCGTGTCACTCGAAACCCGTCCAGCTCCGGCAGGACCGCATCCAGGATGACGAGGTCCGGGAGAAGGCGATCGACGGCGGCCACGGCCTCCGGGCCGGTCCGGGCGCTTCCGACCACGATCAGCTCCGGGCGATCCTCCATCCAGAGCGCCGCGCCCAGGAGGAAGGTCTCGCTCTCGTCCACGATGAGCGTCCGGAGCGGAGAGACTGCGGGCACGGGCGTCGTTCCTCCGGGACGCCGCAACGGCATCCGAAACCAGCGCAGCAAGTGTGCGATCCGATCCGTCTTCAGGCCATCGGGGGATCCCCGGAGAAGTGCCGGGGAAAACCCCGGGCTAGAGAAATCCCGGCCGCCCGCGCGGGGATATTCCGGTGGAAACTGGGGGATCCCCCAGTGGTCCTTGGGCCTGCGTCCTCGTACGCTCCTCCCGTCTCCAATGGGGGGGACTGATGAGAAGGAGAAGAAAGATGACGAGACGCTCCTGGTTAGGGGCCCTCGCGGTCGCGCTCTTGGCTCTCGGTGCGGCGGACGCAAGAGCCATGACGCTCGGAGACACGAACCTCGTGGGCCTCCTGCGCGAAGCCGAGGCGATCGTGGTCGGGCAGGTTCAGGGGGTCACCGACGGTGTCGACGCAGCCGGCATTCCCTACACCGAGATCACGCTGGACGTCGCGGACTCGATCCGCGGCGGGTTGTCCGGGACCTACACGTTCCGGCAGTTCGGGCTTCTGGAACCGCGCCTGACGGCGGACGGCACGAAGAAGATGATGCCCGCGCCATCCGGGTTTCCCAGGTACGCGGAGGGCGAGGACGTCGTTCTCTTCCTCTACAAGCAGGCCGAGTGGACCGGCCTGCGCACGACCGTCGGTCTCGCGCACGGCAAGTTCACCCTCGGACCGGGTCGAGTGGAGAACACGGTCGCCAACCAGGGCTTGTTCGAGAACGTGAGCATGCTGGATGGGCTCGCGACGGAAAACGACCAGCGCATGCTGGCCACCGAATTCGGCGCGGTCAACCCGGACACGTTCCTGTCGTTCGTGCGACGCGCGGTCGAGAACTCCTGGGTCGAGGGCGGGAGGATGTGGAACACGGACGAAGGGCGCCCGGGAGGCCCGATGCGCGTTCCGGACCGGGTGAGCACGAGGAACCGAACCGGCAGGAGCACTCAGAGGTTCGACCGGAAGGCGGAAGGAGCACAGCCATGAAAAAGAATCTCACCCTTGTCCTGGGAGTGTTGCTCCTCAGAGCATTCACGGCCGCCTTCGCAGGAGGTCCGATCTACACCTACGACAACGAGAACCGGGTCCCGTACGCGTGGAGCATGGCGACATGGCCCGGCGGCGCGGTGCCGGTGTACACCGACCTGGGAAACCTCAAGAATTCCGCTCCGCTGATCTCGAACGCTCGGGCCAATGAGCTGACCGTGGCCGGGTTCAACGAGTGGAACGCCGTTCCCACCTCGAGCTTCAACGCCGCGGTCGTGGGCGACGTCTCCCTCCTCGGTTTCGGCGACATCACCGTAACGAACGTCGCCCAGATCGTCGGGACGTTCAACGGCGGCGGCATTCACGTCATCTACGACACCGCCGGAACGATCCTGTCGAGCTTCTTCGGCGTCTCGCCGACGAGCGTCCTCGGAATCTCCAACGTCGAGTGGGTAGCAGCCGACAGCCCCGAGATCCTCGAGTCGTGGTCGCTCATGAGCGGGCCCGGGGTTCGCTCGGCGGATCCGAACGCCGTCGGGTTCTCCGGGGTGTTCACGCACGAGTTCGGCCACGCCCTCAACCTCGCGCACACGCAAGCGAACGGCGCGGTGGTGCAGTTCTCCGCCGAGCAGCCGCAGGCGCGGGACTGCGCGGCGCCCTGGACGGGGAGGCCGGGCGTCACCCAGATCGAGACGATGTACCCGTTGATCAATCCGACGCTGACGGGAACCGGACCGAACATGGCGACGGTGGATCGTCTGGACGACACCGCGGCGCTGTCCAACCTCTACCCCGCTCCAGGCTGGCCCGCGAGCCACGGAACGATCCGCGGCACGATCACCGCGCGCCTCCGCGCCCAGGGTGGCGACGTGAACAACGTATACGAGGTCACGGGCGTCAACGTGATCGCACGAAACGTGGCCGACCCGTTCAACGACTTCACCTCCTACCTCTCCGGCCAGGTCTCGAAAGGCCAGGCCGGCGCGGATGGGTCTTTCGAGCTGAACGGCCTGACACCCGGCGCTTCGTACGTCCTTTACCTCGACAACCTCATCCAGGGAGTGTTCTCGGTTCCCCGGCTGATCGTTCTCCCGGGTGCCGAGGAGTACTTCAACGGCGCCGACGAGAGCGCGGACGGAGCCACCGACGACCGCTGCGCATGGACTTCCGTGACGGCAACAGCCGGGTCGCCGGCCACCGCCGACATCGCCTTCAACCGCGTGAAGGGCATGCCCGAGTTCATCCCGATGCCGAGCGCCGGCATTCCGTCGGACATCACTGCCGACGGCAATATCGTCGTCGGGCTTCTCGGTTCCGCGGTCTTCAAGTGGACCTTGGCGGACGACGGGTTCGTCAGCATAGGAGGCGCCGGGTCCGGTGGGTCGCCGGCGATCTCCGACGACGGCCTGAAGATCGCCTTCTCGGAGCGGATGGGCACGGGTGCCATGGCTCCGGCGGTTTACGAGAACGGCGCCTGGACGTTCCTCCCGCTGCGCCCGGATGCCGTAGCCCCGTGCGGCACGGGCCTGAATGCCCTGTGGGGATCCAGCTACGACATTTCCGGCGACGGCTCCACGGTCGTCGGTCTTTCGTACGCGAACGGCTGCTCACAAACCGTGGTAGGCAACATCCGCGGGTTCAAGACGACGGCGGCCGGAACCGAAGTGCTCCCGAAAGTAGACTCGGAGAACCGCGCGGGACGTGCCAACACGGTCAACTACGACGGATCGTTGGTCGCCGGCTGGGGCGATTCCGCAGTCGTCGGCGGACGCAACGGCTGCTACTGGATTGACGGCGTTGCCTACCCGATCCTCGCCAGCGCCGGTCCCGCGGGTGAGGTGCTCGATATCACACGCGACGGCGTCTACATGGGCGGTTCATCCTCCAACCCCGGCACCGCGCGCAATGCGTGGCGCTTCTCACAGTCCGGCGGGACCGAGATCCTCGGTCAGTTGACCGGCGGGAGAACCTCCTCCGCGGGGGCGATCAGCGATGACGGCCGCGTCATCGGCGGGTGGACGGACACCATCTTGTCCCGCATCCCTACGATCTGGACCCCGGAGCTGGGCTGGTCGAACTTCAACACGTTCATGAACGCGCAAGGTCTATACGCCCAGGACATGGCGATCTTCAACTCGACCGCGATCTCCGCCGACGGGCGGACGATCACGGGCTTTGCCAATTCGGTCTTCGGCCAGGTCGGCTGGGTCCTGAAGAGTCCGAAGGCGGTGCTCTGCCACGCACCACTGGATAACCCGACCAACACGCACACGATCGACGTCACCTTCCCCGGCGGCCTCGCCGATCACCTGGCGCACGGCGACACGCTGGGCCTCTGCCAGGACGGGGGGATGTGACGATCGCTACGCAGCGTTCGTGAACACAGGGGCGGGGTCCTAGCCCCCCAGACGCCTCCCCGCCCCACGATGACGGAGCCCGGGCTAACAATCCCGGGCTCCGTTGTCGTCTTGGCTCTACAGCCTGACGAGGACTTTGCGCAGGGCAACAACCTCGCGACGAATGCGCCCGGACACGCTGAAGGAGTGTACGTCCATGACCCGACTTCGCGACCTGCTCGTCGACGGCGTGCTGCTGGCGCTGCCGCTGGGGGCCGCCGCCTACCTGCTGCACAAGGTCATCGGCCTGCTGATTGGGCTGCTGGCCCCCGTTGCGCACCTGCTGCCCGGAGGCCGCTGGTTCGGGATCGCGGCCGTCGAGATCGCGGCGGTCGCCGTGCTGCTGCTGGCGCTGGTCGTGCTCGGTGCTTTCGCGCGTTCGGCGCTCGGTCGGCGCGTCGCCGAGACGCTCGAGGACGTCGTGCTCAGCAAGGTCCCGGGCTACTCCATCGTCAAGTCCATCGCTGCCGACCTCGGAGGTTCCGAACGCGAAACGGACCTGCGCCCCGCGCTGGTATCCTTCGACGACAACACCGTGCTCGGCTTCATCGTCGAGGAATCCGTTGCAGCGGATCTGCTCACGGTGTTCCTTCCAGGCGCGCCGAGCGCCGGGTCCGGCAACGTGGTGCTGGTGCCGCGCGAGCGCGTGCAAGAGCTCGACGTGCCAACCGGCAGCGCCATGCGATCGATGAAGCAGCGGGGGCTCGGCCTCCAGCAGCTCACCCAGCGACGGTCGTCGAGTGGGTCACCGAGGGGCCGCGCATGAATCAGGAGACCTGCGGCCGACCGGCAGCAGACACCCAGCCCGCTTGCGGCTCCGAAGTGCAGGCAGGCGCCGCACCGAAGTCACGACGCGCCCATGCCAGGGTATTCCGAGCGCAATGGGATTTTTCCCGGATTGTACTGCCTTCGGCCGCGCTAGAATCGTCCAGACGGTGCCAAGCCGGCGGGCCGGGAGCAGGCCGCTGATCACCAAGGCCGCAACAGAACAGAGAGGAGAAGAGGAGATGAATCCGATGAGGCGATTCGGGTTGAACCAGGCCGCGATCGCGGTCGCACTGGCTGTCCTGGCCACGACCGCCGCAGCACCGGCGCCGGCCGCCGCGGCGAAGGCTGCCCTCGACCCGGGGGCGCTGGCCGCTTTGGAGGGCATGGGCGCCTACCTGCGCACCCTTGAATCCTTCCAGGTCGAGGCCACGACCACCGACGAGGACGTGCTGGATGACGGCCAGAAGATCCAGTACGCCGGGGTGACGAACATCGTCGCCCAGATGCCGAGCCGGTTGCGGGCGGACGTGGCGAACGATCGCCATGATCGGCTCTACCTGTACGACGGGAAGAACTTCACGCTGTATGCTCGGCGGCTCAACTACTACG
>Ga0247727_10001513_pt1 | contig 55055 bp, 51 predicted proteins | sample WisWelCaveWW1625_FD_202498 | JGI IMG/M metagenome (GOLD analysis project Ga0247727, IMG submission 202498) | Biofilm microbial communities from Wishing Well Cave, Virginia, United States - WW16-25 | ecosystem: Environmental > Aquatic > Deep subsurface > Groundwater > Cave microbial mat | place... | reverse complement strand
AGAAGAACAACGGATGGGTGGAATTTAACGGATCGAGATCCGCTAAATTCCACTGGTCCATGTTCTATCCCTGCTATAATCCGTCAACTTCCAATCAATCCTTCGGCAAGCATTCGCAGAATGCCGCTCAGGACAAGTCTTCAGTCGTTAGCCTTTGATCTCCAATCCCCATGACCACCTTCGTCGCCCTTGACATTGAGACCACCGGCCTTGACCCCGACCGCGATGCCATCATCGAAATTGGCGCGGTGAAGTTTACGACCAAACGCATTGAGGGTGAGTACAGCACCCTCCTCAATCCAGGGAGGCCGATCCCCAGGTTTATTGAAAATCTTACCGGCATTAGTGAGGCGATGGTGAGCAAAGCGCCGCGCCTCAACGACGTTCTGCCCAAGCTGGCCGACTTCGTGGGCGAGGCCGTCATCGTCGGCCACAGCGTCAAATTTGATCTGAGCTTCATCCGCAAATCCAGAATCCTGCGCGACAACGACTCGCTTGACACCTACGATCTGGCCGCCGTGTTGTTGCCCGCCGCCGGGCGCTACAGCCTCGGCGCGCTGGCCCAGGCCACCGGCATCATCCTGCCCGCCACTCACCGCGCCCTCGACGACGCCCGCGTGTCGCAGGCCCTCTACCGCCAATTGTTCGAGCGCGCCCTGGCCCTGCCTCTTGACGTGCTGGCCGAGATCGTCAGCATCGGGCAGGAGATCAAATGGGGCGGCGATCTATTCTTCGAGGAGGCCCTGCGCGCCCGCTCGAAAGAAAAAATCAGCGGCCCCCTGCGCGTGAGCCACGAGCGGGTCTCCGGCCCGCTGTTCGCCGACAAAGAACCCGCCGCCCCCCGACCTCTCAAGGCGGTGGATACAAAACAGCAACTCGACACAGCGGCGCTCTCCCAGTTGATCTCGCCCGGCGGCGCGTTCGAGAAAAAGTTTCCCTCGTTCGAGCATCGGCCGCAACAAGTGCAGATGTTGGGATCGGTCGCCAAAGCCTTCAACGAGGCTCAGCATTTAATAGTGGAAGCCGGAACCGGCACGGGTAAGTCGGTCGGCTACCTCCTGCCCGCCATTCATTGGGCAGTGCAGAACAACGAGCGGGTGGTCGTCTCGACCAATACCATCAATCTACAGGATCAACTGATCAACAAAGACATCCCGACTCTGCAAGGAATTTTGGACTTCGACTTTCGGGCCGCCTTGCTAAAGGGCCGCTCCAACTACATTTGCCCCCGCCGCTTCGAGTCGATCCGGCGGCGCGGCCCGCGCAACGCCGACGAAGTGCGGCTGATGGCGAAACTGCTGGTGTGGCTGCCGGAGTCGAAGACCGGCGACGTGGGCGAGATCACCCTCTCCGGCCCCGGCGAGCGCGGCGCCTGGACTCGGATGTCGGCGGAAGATGAGGGCTGCACCAACGAACGCTGCTCGTCGCAGATGGCCGGTATCTGCCCCCTGTATCGGGCCAAGCAGGCGGCGGCCGCGGCCCACGTGGTCGTCGTCAATCACGCCCTGTTGCTGGCCGATGTGGCCGCCAACAACATGGTCCTGCCCAATTACAACTATCTCATCGTGGATGAGGGCCACCACCTTGAGGCGGCCACCACCGAGGGCCTGAGTTTTCGCGCCGCCCAGTCCGATATTGAACGGTCCTTGAAAGAATTGGGCGGCCTCAACTCCGGCCTGCTCGGCCAAACCCTCAGCGCCTGCCGCGACGCCATCCCGCCCGAAGCCTTCGTCCTCATTCAGACTCACGTCGAGAAAACCTACAACGCCATCTCGACGGCGCTGGTTCACACCGGCAACTTTTTTCAAATTGTCGGCGAGTTTTGCCGCGATCAACGCAACGATAAAAATGAACAGAGCAGTTACGCCCAACAGTTGCGAGTGGTGCCGGGTGTGCGCGCCCAATCCGGTTGGGGCGAGGTGGAAGTGGCCTGGAGCAATTTGCACGCGGCCCTCAAACCGGTGGGCGATCTCTTAACGAAACTGGCCGGCGGCTTGAGCGATCTGACCGAGTATGAAATTGAGGATCACGAAGACCTCATTGGGCAATTGGTTTCGGCCTCGCGATCACTGGACGAGTTTGCGACTCAGACCCATGGGCTGGTGTCCAAACCCGAGGCGCAAAAAATTTATTGGATCGAGTCGAGGGGCGATGATGAAAAACTGTCGTTGCACGTTGCGCCGCTTAACGTGGGGCCCCTGCTCGAACAGCATCTGTGGCGCAACAAAGAAGCCGTCGTCGTGACCTCGGCCACCCTGACCACGGCGGGCGACTTTGACTACATCAAAAAACGGCTGAGCGCCGAGTCCGCCGGGGAAGTCGCCGTCGGCTCCCCCTTTGATTATCAAAGTTCAACCCTGGTGTACGTCGTCAACGACATCCCCGAACCGATGGATCGCCAGGGGCATCAGCGCGGACTGGAGAATGGATTGACCAATTTGTGCAAGGCCACCAAGGGCCGGGCGATGGCTCTCTTCACCGCCAACGCGCAGATGAAGCAAACAGCGCAGGCCATTCGCGGGCCGCTGGAGCGCGCCGGCATTGTGGTTTACGATCAGACCGAGGGCGCGTCGCGCCATCAACTGCTCGAAAGTTTCCGCACCGCGAGTCAAGCGGTGTTGCTTGGCACGCGCAGTTTTTGGGAGGGGGTGGACGTGCCGGGCGAGGCGCTGTCGGTGTTGGCAATTGCCAAACTGCCGTTCGACGTACCGACCGATCCGATTGTGGCCGCGCGCGCCGAGACGTTCGAAAATTCGTTCATGGACTATTCAGTGCCGGAGGCCATTTTGCGATTCCGGCAGGGCTTCGGGCGGTTGATTCGATCCAAGCAGGATCGCGGCGTCGTCGTCATCTTCGACAGCCGGGTGATCACCAAACGCTATGGCCGCCTCTTCATCGACTCGCTCCCCAACTGCACCCGCCGCGACGGGCCGCTGGCGAATTTGCCGGCGCTGGCGGCGAAGTGGATTGATGGGAAGTAATGAAATCGTTATGCCAGTTATACGTCCGTTCCCACCTCGTCATGTTATTGAAGACTCAGACAACTCTCTAAAAATCACTATACCAAGCCGCAAAGATTGGTTGCTGATCATCACGTTTGTACCAGAAATGCTTTTCGCAGTATCAGATTAAAAACTGATTGCGGTAAAACTCATGGCAAACCTAACCATTTCATCCACCATGCGCGCCCTCGAACTCACCGCCTACGACGGCGGCGGGCCGGAAAGTCTGCATGTCGTCGAAAAGCCCGTGCCGCGCCCCGGCAAAGGAGAAGTATTGGTTCGCATTGCGGCCTCGCCCATCAACCCCTCAGACCTGTCGTTTCTGCGCGGAATGTACAATGTGAAAAAGGACTTGCCCGTCGTGCCAGGGCTTGAAGCCAGCGGCACAGTCGTGGCGACCGGCGATGATCTGGCCTCGCGCTTTATTATGGGGCGACGGGTGGCGTGCGCCGCCGGGGATGGCGATGGGACTTGGGCCGAATACATCGTAACGCCAGTCACACAATGTATCCCGCTCCGCAAGCATGTCAGCGACGAACAGGGCGCGACGATGCTCGTCAACCCCTTGAGCGCGTGGGCGCTGATAGGCATCGCCCGGCGAGGCGGACACAAGGCACTGGTCCAAACCGCGGCGGCCGGCGCCCTAGGGCGAATGATGATCCGGTTGGGACGCCGCTTCAACATTGAGACGATCAACATCGTGCGCCGCGACGAGCAAGTGGCTTTGCTCAAATCGTCCGGCGCAACTCACGTTCTCAACAGCAACGATCCCCATTTCGACTCTGATCTGCAAACGTTGTGCCGCGAGTTGAGCGCGACATTGGCCTGCGATGCCGTTGCGGGCGACATGACGGGACGAGTCCTGCGGGCGCTCCCTCGCAATGGACGAGTCATCGTCTATGGCGCGCTCTCGCTAGAAGCCAGCCAGTTGGATGCAGGTCAATTCATCTTCAAAAACAACAGTGTGGGCGGCTTCTGGCTGCCTATGTGGCTCAAAGAGAAAAACATCCTCTCAGTCCTGATCGCGGCTTATCAAGTTCAGAGCTTGCTCGCCAGCGATCTCAAAACCGAAGTGCGCGCCCGCCTCTCGCTCGATGACGCTGTCGCCGGGCTGGCCCAATATACGGAGCGTATGACCGACGGCAAAATCCTCTTCATCCCTTCCAAATCGGCGCATTGACTTTTTGGCTGGAACTGGCTACATTGGACTCCACTGAGGTGATCTATGGCTATGAACGTCGCGCCCTCAAAACTGAACCCACCCGACGCGGAAGAGATCGAATACCCCGCCTCCGACGGAGAACCGATGGCCGAGACCGGATTTCACGTCACCCTCCTTGCCTACATCCTGAGCATGTTGCGCGCCTTCTTCCAAAGCCGGAATGACGTATATGTGGGCAGTGATATGTTCATTTACTACGAAGAAGGCGATCCCCAGCGCCGGGTTGCGCCGGATACGTTCGTGGCCTTCGGCGTGCCTAGCCACGAGCGCCGGTCGTGGTTCACCTGGAAAGAGGGCAAAGGGCCAGATGTCGTTTTTGAATTTACGTCAAAGGGAACACAGGAAGAGGACCGCTGGCGGAAAAAAGGCCTGTACGAGTGGTTGGGCGTGAAAGAGTATTTTCTGTTCGACCCTCTGGATGAATACCTGACTCCGCGCTTGCAGGGCTTCCGACTGATTGACGAGGCGTACACTCCGATCCTGTTGGTGAATGGGCAACTTCGCAGTGAAGTGTTGGGTCTGACGCTGGGCGCTGAGGGGAACTTGATGACGCTCACCGTCACAAAAACCGGCGAACGCATTTTGCCGCCGCCGGAACTGTTGTCCGCCTATCGGACACTCGAAGCCCGCGCTAACGAAGAAGCCGAGGCGCGTCGCGCCGCCGAAGCGGAAGTCGCCCGCTTGCGCGCCGAACTCGAACGGCTCAAAGGAAAATCGGATTGACTTTGCGGCGACTCTTGCAAACTCACTGGCGATGGATCGTGGCGGCAACCGGGGTTGCCGCCATTTTGTTCCTGGCCGCCCGGTTCTTCATCCAGCCCGAAGACGAAGCCTGGGCGCGGATTCAAGAGCGGGGCGTCATCACCTTTGCCACTGATCCCACCTACCCGCCGTTCGAGGGGCTGGACGCCGTTGGCGGGGACTTCTTCGGCTTTGACATTGATCTGGCGCGGGCGCTGGCCGAGCGATTGGGACTGAAGGCTGAGTTTGAGGCCGTGTCCTACGATGGCCTGATCGGCACGCTGGTGGTGGGCCGCGACGAGGCGGTGATCTCAGCCTGGGTGATTCAACCGGAGCGCGGCAAGGAGGCGAGTTTCACGCCGTCGTATTTCAACGCCGGGGTGGTGCTAGTGACACGCACTAACACAACTGTGAGCGGCGAGCCTCAAGCCTGGGCGGCGGGGAAAACGCTGGCGGCGGAATATGGTTCGCAAGGGGATGCACTGATCCGCAAATGGTCGCGGCTGGTGGCCGGGTTAACGCCGATTTCAGCACCGGATACAGAGGCGGCGATGCAGGCGGTGATGGCGGGTGAGGCCGATGGGGCCCTGGTGGACGCAGTGGCAGCGTATGAATTTTTGCGTAGAGACGTTCCGATGGAACGTCTCAAAATTGCCGCCCCCATCCCCGAATCCAACGCCCCTTATGTGATCGCCGTCTCGGCTAAAAGCCAGACCCTGTTACGCGAGTTGTCTCGTGCCCTCAACGAGATGGAAGCGGATGGCAGTCTGGGTGAACTGCGGGTGAAGTGGTTTGGGGAAGCGGCGCGATAGCGGCGCGAAACAATACAGAATGATGAATACGGAATGCTGACCAGGGCCTCTCCAACACTTGCCCGGTTTAGACTCTGGCCTTCACCAGACTTTGAGCGGGCCTTTCCTTAATCTCCAAGCAGGTCTAAACTTAGGGCCGTTGGCGGGGCACCATCGCCAGCGGCTTAGTTCACCCCCGAATGAAACAATCGGGGGTTCAACGCTGGATTATGCGGCGGTTGCCGAGCGGCGGCTGCCGACCCGGCGGAGTGAAGCCCTACTCCACCCGCGCCGCTGGCCTACGGGGTGGTGAAGTCGGGCCGGGCCTTTGACCCCAATTATCGCAACGCCCAGCTCGTCACCGCTTGACTTTCAAGACGGTATCTTAAATCATTAGGCGCGGGAACCTCATGCCGTTGAAGGAATATAATGAGCAAGCATATTGCGAAAGACCAAGTTCCATCAGACCAGGCAAAAGTAACATCCTCAGAGTTGAGTAGCCCTTCTAATGTCCAAGAGGGTGCTCAAGTTCCCAGGCAGTTGAAGCCTGACCAAATCAATCGTCTGTGGGAACATGGAATGCATGAGGACACAGTTTTCAATGATCGATTGAATTTCTTCCTGATTTTCGAATCCGTTCTCTTGGGCGTGGTTGGAATGCTATATGGTAAGCAACCGCCTGTAATGAAGGAAGTTCTAATCACCATTGTATGTCTTGGACTTCTTATAACGATCATTTGGGGGTATATCCAAGCTAGACAAAGGTCTACTCTTAATAGATTGATCGAGCGCCTTGAAGAACATCTTCCAGAGTTTAGAGAGACATACGAGCCGCTTGATCGAAAAAAGTGGCGTCGCCTTTCAGGAACATGGCTCTTAACGTATTTCATTCCTCTTCTTGTAGTGCTTATTTGGGTTGCACTTTTGATACTAATTCTGAACAGTGATGGTTAGCTCATGCGACTTGTTTTATGGGTGACAAGGTTGAGATGTATTTAACGGCTGTGCCTAACAACTCATTCAACCCGACCGCCCTTAGCTTGCCTTTCATCAACCTTGAATCCTCCGATGTAGGATGGCAAGAGTCGCACCCAAACACTGAGGGAGTTGCACAACGAGTTGGGCAAAGTGATCGGCATCAGTGCTAAGAAGCCATCACCAAAACAATTGCCCGAGAGGTCGGGAAAATCATGACTTATTGCAGAATAATTCGCGCCGAGTCGGGTAGCCGGGGCGCATTACTGCGCCCCAACCCCCTCAGAACCGGACATGAAACTCTCGCTTCATCCGGCTCAAGCCTTGGGTACTTTGTAGCCACAAAGTGCAAAACTACTTCTTGCTCTTTGCCGCGCCTCCCCCTATACTTGCGTATAGGTCTCGAGCGAACGGGTCGCACCACCTCGTGCGCCCGACTGACGCTACGCGCCGCCAATTCCGGCGAGTCTTGCTCGTATAGGTTCGGGTTAGCGGCAGCCAAAGCTTATCGCACCCGCGTTTACTGCTCCGCTCCTTCATTGATGCTTCGCTTTGCCAAATCTCACGACAAAGATAAAATCACCTACGATGGCAAAGTATAAGATCGGTTTCACCGAAAGAGCGCTCGCAGATTTAGCCTGGTTCAAGAAGAATGAGCAGAACGAAATTCGGGATGGGATTTACGAAAACCTTGAACACGAGCCAACGCTGGAAACTCGCAACCGAAAAAAACTTCGCCCAAACGAAACCGCCGAATGGGAATTGAGAATCGGCAAATTTCGAGTCTTTTATGATGTGGATGAGGCAGTGCGTATTGTTGCCATTGAAGCTATTGCCGAGAAGAAAGGTAATTCACTGTTCTTTCAAGGCGAGGAGCAAGAGTTATGAAAACCGTCACAGTTCCTGCACGATCTAAAACTCTGAACGATCTCCTGAAGAAGGCGCGTAATGCTAACCTACTTTTGCGCTCCGAAAGCGGCGAGCAGTTTGTATTAGCTAAAGTCTCGTCCGTACAGTCTTTTTACGTTGGCGACAGCGATGACTTTGACGAAGAGATCAAGATGACGCGGGCGAATAAAAAGCTAATGAGGTTTTTAGATAAGCGGGGCGAACAGGCAAAAAAGGGGAAGCTCATCCCAATGGAAGAAGTAGAAAAGAAATTGGGGCTTAAGAAGCGTAACCGACGATAAGTTTTTCATAAGCCTTCTTGAGAGCGCTCCACCCTCAACCCTCCACGCTCCCCGATTACTTGTCTTCCGTCTGAATAATCACAAACCCCACCTCCCCCGGCGGCACGTACACCGAGGTGCGATAAAGTTTGCCGTTCACCCCCGTCTCCACGTTGCAGTTGCCCTGAGGAATGTCGGAGACGGCAAAGTTTTCCACCAGCACGTTGTCGGGCGGCGTGCCTTGATCCCAATACGTATCCACAAACCGTAACGCATCCTTGCAGGTGATGAAAATGCGCGCGCCGGGGATGAAGCGGCCATCGGTATTGATCAGCCGCCCGGCGATCACGCCCGCACCGACGATGGGCTTGTACCACAGTTCGGGGTTGCGGACACTGTCAAAGTACGAATAGGGATCATCCAACCGCACTTCAAAGTGCAAGTGCGCGCCATAAGCCACGCCGCTGTCGCCGGTATAACCGAGCAAATCATTGGTGTTCACTTGTTGCCCAACGGCGACGGCCACAGAACTGAGATGACCGTAAAGGGTGTAGATCGTGTGGCCCTCCCAGGCATCGTTCATTTTCAGCACTACCAGAGTCCCGTAGAAGTTTTCCTTCGTGCCAAACACCTGAGTCAGATCGTCTCCGGCCCAGAACACCGTGCCGGGGCCGGCCGCGCCCACGGCAATGCCAGGGGCCGGCACGCTGTCTGTGCCGTGATGCGGCGCGAGCCTTCCTTCATACGTCATGCCGTAGCGATACTGAGACGAGGGGGCGCTGTTGGGCACGGGGCGCACGAAGATCAGGTGCGGCTCGTTGGTCACGCTGACCGGCGGCTTCTTGAGTTTGCTGGCATCGCCGGTGGGGAAGACAGGCGGTGGATAGGGTGTGAGTGTGGCCCGAGACTGAATCCGTGAGTCGGGTGTACTGCTCGGCGGGCGCGTGGGGGTAGTGGACGGCGTCGGCGTCAGGCTGGGCGTCAACGTAAACGTTGGGGTAAAGGTGAGGCTTGGGGTGAAGGTGAAGGTTTTGCTCGGGGTGAGTGTCCGGGTGGAAGTCGAGGTGCGCGTTGGGGTTAGGGTGCGGGTGACTGTCCTGGTGCGAGTTGCGGTGAGGGTGTTCAATGGAATCGGAGTCCTCGACGGCGTAAGCGTAATCGTGAAGGTGGCGCTGGGCGTCGCGGACGTTTCGGTGGGGAGAGGCGTGGGCGAGGGCGTGTTCGTCGGTGACGAGGTTACCGTCGCCGTGTTGGTGAAGGTGGGCGTGATAGTGACCGTCATCGTCTCGGTGAAGGTCGCCGAGGGGGTAAAGGTGCTGGTGGAGAGGGCGGCGATGGAGAGCGGCTGTGCGCCGCTATAGGCCTGCGCGGTGGCGCAGGCGGAGAGTAGAAAGGCAGACAGGAGCAACAGTAAACGAGAACGCATGACGATTAAGGTTTGGCCGTCGCCGTTGGCGTAACCACCATTGTTGCGGTAACGGCAGGGGTGGAAGTATAACGCGTCCCGGTCGGAGTCGGCGTCCAGGTGGGCGGCGGAGTCACATCGCGAAATTCCACCCAGGTGACCTCATCGGATTTCACTTCCACAATTTGCTTGTAAGTTTTGGTCGTGCCCACCGAAACGGTGTAGGTGCCGGGCGGCAGATCGCTGATGACAAAATTTTCGCCGTAGGCCGGATCGGGGTTGACCGTTTCACCGGCATAGGTGGTGAAGAAGCGGCTCAACGGCTGATCGCTATCAATGATTTCGGAGCGGACGCTGAGGGAGGCCTGCGGGATGAGTCGGCCATTGCGATCCACCACCCGCCCGGCGAGCACCCCCCAGTTCTTGAACGGCTTCAGCCACAGTTCGGGGTTGCGAGTCGACTCGTAATCGTTGTAGCCGACGCGCACCTCAAAATGCAAATGGGAGCCGCCGCGCGCCACCCCGGTGCCGCCCACCTGCCCCAACACCTCGCCGGCGCGCACCGCCTGCCCCGGTTTGACGGAGATGAGCGACAGGTGGCCGTAAAGATTGAAGAGGGGTTGACCGTTGAGGCTCTGGGCCAGTTCGACGACGACGACGTTGCCATAGAAGTTTGGCTCCGGGCTGAGAGGCACTTGCCGCAGGTCTGGCCCGGCGAAGACGACAAGACCCTCGGCGGCGGCGAGGATGGGCGTGCCGACCGGATTGTAAAACTCAACGCCGTGATGGGGTTGCAGTGAGCCGTTTTGGGTCGTGCCGTAACGATAAGTAGCCTCCACGTAATTAACGCCCGCTTCGCCAATGGGCCGCGCCAGCCACAAGTGCGGTTCCGGCAACTCGGTGAGCCGCGAAAAGCGCGGGACGGGCGTGAACGTCGCGCCCGGTTTTTTGGTCGGATAGGGTGTGCGGGTGAAGGTCGGAGTCGGCGTCAACGAGGGGGTGAAGGTAAACGTCGGGGTGGGCGTCTCCGTCGGAGTCACCGGCGTAGAAGACGGGGTGAGGGTGAAGGTCGCCGTCGGCGGAGGCCTCGTCGCCGTGAACGTCGGCGTCGCTGTCGGGACGGGGGTCACCGTGGCCACCGACACTACCGGAGGGCGCGGCGTGTTGGTAGAGACAACGACGCTGGGATCGGGCTGACAGGCAGTTAAAAGAATGATGAAGGCGGAATGCAAAAGAAGAAATGCAGGCCGCGAAAGGTTGAAACGACTCATTAGAGAAGCAAAAGTTGCAAATTAGACAAGGACACAAAAGCCGCCGACAAAGGCGAGGCGTCGCCATGTCGGCGGGGAGACGGCATTATACCAAAGCAGTCTACTTTTTCTGATCGTGTAAAATCAACGCGTGCGACTCACCCTGCCAATTCTTTTGCTGGTCTTCGCGGCGCTGGCTTGCTCGCGCGGGCCAACCACCGATGACAACCCCGGTGGCGGGCCGGCCGGACACGTGACACTGGTCGGCAATGTGGAAGCGACTCTGATCCCGCACACAGCCACGCCACATGCCCCCACCCCGGCCTCCAATGCCACCGCCTTTGCCACCCAACCCGTGCTCGGCTCCCCCACCCCCGATGCCACGCGGCCCTCGCCGCGAAGCTACGGCCAAACCTACACCGTGCAAGCGGGCGACACCTTGAATGAAATCGCCAGACGCTACGCCGTCAGCGTCGAAGACCTCATGGTCGCTAACAATCTGCAAAGCGACGTGCTCTCCGTCGGCCAGCCATTGATCATCCCACCCTCAACTCTGCCCCAGGCCCCGGATTACAAGCTCATCCCTGACTCTGAATTGGTGAATGGCCCCTCGGCCATCGGCTTCAACGCGGAGGCGGCTGCCGCAAACTTCGGCGGCTACCTTCTCAACTATGTTGAGACGGATCGCGATGGCGTCACCCGGAGTGGGCCGCAGATTGTCCAGGTGGTGGCCGAGCGTTATTCAGTGAATCCCCGCCTTCTGTTGGCCCTGCTCGAACATCAATCGGGTTGGGTGAGGCAAAAGTTTCCGCCTGAGTCCACGCTGATTTATCCCCTCGGCCATTTTGACCCGGGGCGTGAGGGCTTGCTGAAACAACTGAGTTGGGCCGCCGACGAACTCAACGCCGGCTACTACGCCTGGCGCGAAAATAAAATGGGGGCCCTCAGCCTCAACGACGGCTCGACTTTTGCCATCGCCCCCACCATCAACCCCGGCTCCGTCGCCCTGCAATACTTTTTCACCAATCACTACAACGGCGCTGATTGGCTGGCGCAAATTTCGCCGGGCGGATTCGATGTAACGTATGCCAGTCTGTTTGGCAATCCTTTCTCGTATGCCTTTGAGCCGATCCTGCCGCCCGGCCTGAGTCAACCGGCGCTGGCCTGGCCGTTTGAGCGGCGCGTGACATGGTACTTCACCGGCGGCCCGCACGGCGGCTGGGACTCGGGCAGTGCCTGGGCCGCCCTTGACTTCGGGCCGGACACGCAGGGCTGTCAGCAATCCGAGACCTGGGTCATCGCCGCCGCCGATGGCCCCATCGTGCGCTCGGGCGAGGGCGCAGTCACGCAAGACCTCGACGGCGATGGCGCAGAGCAAACGGGCTGGGTGTTGTTTTACATGCACATTGAGACCCGTGACCGCGCGGCTGAGGGCGTCTTCATCCGCGCCGGAGAGCGTATCGGCCACCCCTCGTGCGAGGGCGGCTTCTCCAACGGCACCCATTTGCACTTTGCCCGCAGATACAATGGCGAGTGGATCGCCGCCGACGGCGCGATTCCCTTTAACTTGTCCGGCTGGACGATGATCTCGGCCGGCAAGGAATACGACGGCTGGCTGCGCAACGGCGAGGTGCAACTCGAAGCCTGCGATTGCCGCAGTCAGATCAATACGATTGTGTTGGATGGGCAGTGAATAACTCGTCAAACGACACACGTCAAACGAAACTTCTTGACGTGTGTCGTTTGACATTTGACATGAAATGACTTTACGCCGACTCTATTTCCCGATCCTGCTTCTATTCCTCGCCCTCCTGGCCTGCACCAGCGGCGCGTTGGGGGATGGCGGCCACATCACCCCGGTGGGCACAATTCTGCCCACCGAGACGTTCGGGCCGCAAGACACACCCCTGCCGCCCCCTACCCCGACGGCGACCCCGAATTGGAATTTCACACCCAGTGCGCCGCTCGTGCCCGGTGAGTCCCTGGTCTATCGGGTGCAATCCGGCGACTCGTTGGAATTGCTGGCGCAACGATTCAACGTTCCCATCGAAGAGTTGTTGAGGATCAATCAAATTGTTTCACCGGCCGAATCGTTGGTGCTGGACGAGATCATTTTTATTCCGGCGCGGCTCGAGGGCACCGGCCCCGATTTTAAAATCGTGCCCGACTCGGAAATGGTGTACAGCCCCAACGTGGCCGGGTTCGACGTGGCCGCCTTTGTCAATTCGCAGGGCGGCTACCTGGCCCGCCATCGCGAATCGGTGCGTGAGCGCTCGCTGTCGGGCGGTGAGATCGTGCAACTGGTCGCGCTCGATCATTCCGTCAGTCCCCGACTCCTGCTGGCGGTATTGCAATATCAATCAGGCTGGGTGACAGACCCGACATCGCCGGAGGACAAAATTTTTCCGCTCGGCTACCGCAACTCATCCCGGCAGGGCCTGTTCCAACAACTCGCCTGGCTGGCCGACACGCTTAACCTCGGCTACTACCGTTGGCGCGATGGCTCCGTCACCGCCCTCGACTTCCCCGACGGCCGGCAACAGCGTATCAACCCCAAGCTAAATGCTGGCACGGTGGCCGTTCAATTTTTGTATTCGCGCTGGGTCGGCGGCCCGGCCTGGGAGCAGGCGGTGGGAGCGGAGGGGGTGTATGCCAGCTACAAGTTGCTGTTTGGCGATCCGTTTGAAAAAACCTACGAACCACTCATCCCAAATGACTTAACTCAGCCCGAATTGGGACTGCCCTTCATGCCAAACCGGACGTGGTCGTACATCAGCGGGCCGCACGCGGCCTGGGAGCCGGGCAGTCCGTGGGCGGCGCTGGACTTCGCCCCACCCTCCTCGGATGTTGGTTGTCTGCCATCGCTGGAGTGGGTGGTGGCTCCCGCGCCTGGCGTCGTGGTGCGGTCGGGCGATGGCGTAGTCGTGCTTGATCTCGACGGCGATGGCCGCGAGCAGAGCGGCTGGGCGATCATGTTTTTGCACATTGGCAATGAGGGCCGCGCCCCGGTTGGCCGCACCCTGGAGGCGGGCGACGCCATCGGCCACCCCTCGTGCGAAGGTGGCCGCTCCACCGGCACCCACCTGCACCTCGCCCGCAAATACAACGGCGAGTGGATCGCCGCCGATGGCCCCCTCCCTTTCAACCTCGGCGGCTGGGCGGCGCACGCCGGCCCGCGCGAATACAAAGGCACCATGACCAAGGGAAACGATACCATCGTCGCCTGCCAGTGCTCGGCGCAGGAAAGCGGGATTTCGACAAGCAGATGAACTCAGCACGAAGACTCAAAGGCACAAAGGGCTGCAAAGCTTTTTCCCTTTGTGAAACTTCGAGTCTTCGTGCCTTCGTGGTGTTCCTTTACCTATGAAGCAAAAAGTCCTCGCCGACGCTCTCAATTCGTTTCTCCCTTCAATTCGCTGTAGCTCCCGACTAGCCTCCCTCCCAATTTCGAGTACAATCCCAACCCAATGACTTACGCCACCATCCACTACCGCCTGTCCGATGGGCAAGTCCTGTCATACGACATTGCCCAGCTTGTGGTACTGATCGGGCGTGATCTCGCCAACGACCTCGTCGTCACCGACCTCACCGTCTCGCCCAAACACGCGCAACTTTCGTATCAAAGCGGCCAATTTACCCTCGCCGACTTCGGCTCAGTCGGCGGCACGTGGCTCAACGGTCAACGCATCACCCCCAACACACCGTACACCTTGATGGGGAGTGAGGTGATTCGCTTTGGCAACGTGGAGGCGGTGATCGGCGCCGCCCACTCCGGCCCCCCGCAATGGCCGCTGGAGATCACTCCCGACCTGCCCGACCTGGCGACGCAACGGGCCGCCTCCACCGCTCAGGTCACAGGGGCGGCGGCCCCGGCGACCACCACCGCCGGCGTCTCCCGCCCCATTATCGTCCGCCTCTCGCCTAAAAAATCCACCGGCGATTTCACCGTTGCCGTCAACTACATGCAACGCTCGCCCACCGATGTCGCCCGTTCGGTCATCCTCGCCGGAACCGATGAGGTCGATCAACTCACCTTCACCTTCAAGCCGCAAGTGATGACACTGGCCCCCGGCGAGCGTAAACTCGCGCGCCTGGCCGTGCGCGGCCGGCCCAGCCAGTTCACCGTCACTGCCACCACCGAAGGCTACACCGCCTCCAGTCGCGGTGAACTCGTCCGCCCCAACCGCACCACCTTGTGGGTGATATTGACGATGTTGTCACTCGTGGTGTGCAGCAGCGGCGTCTTCGCGTTGGCCGCCTGCCCCACTGTGCTTAAGAATTTCTGCGGCTTCGTGCCGGACAATCCGATTGCGCTGGCGGTTTCGACTCCGACATTCACCCCCTCGCCGACATTGACGAACACATCGACAGCCACCTCCGCCCCGTCGACTCTGACTTACACCCCTGCGCCAACACTTGTTCCGTCGAACACTCCCATTCCCTCACCAACGTTTACGATTTCACCCACGGTACCGGTCAAAGCCGGTTTGCTCACTTTCAAGAGTCAACAGGCCAACGGTACCTTTTCACTCATTGCTGTTTCAGCCGATGGCGGCGCGACGACGTTGCTCGCCAATCAACTCGACTTCCGGGTGATTGATTATTCCTCGGCCAGCGGCGTGTTTGCAGTGGATGTCTTCAATGGCGCGGTGCATAATTTGGTGCTGATCCGAAATGATGGCATGGTAGTGCGCGACCCGTTCAATGACGGTTGGGAAGCCATCCGCGACGGCGACTTCTCACCCGACGGCTCACTGCTCGTCATCGAAAGCGACATTGCCGGGCAGACCCGATTCTTTTTCTACGATGGGGCGGGCCAGCTGGCCCAATTGGCGCGTTTGATCACGCCGACCAACACCGCCACCTTCACCCTGACCCCCACCATCACTCGCACGCCGACGATCACCCTGACGCCGAGCAGAACTTTCACGCCCAGCAACACGCCCACTTCAACCAATACGCCACTGCCTACCAACACTCCTACAGCGACCCGTACCCCCTCGCCGACGCTGACCCCGTCCAGCACAGCAACCTCCACCTCCACCCCAACGGCAACGCCATGACCTCGTCACCCGCTACCCGTCACTCGCGCCTCATCTATTCATTGTTCATTGCCTCATTGTTCATTGCCTCATGCGTTCCCTCCGGCGTGGCCGATATTGCCGGCGCGGGCCAGCACACCGTCATCGTCAACGAAGGCGATGTGTATGTGGTGGAACGTGACACCGCCGCAGTTAAGTTTTACGCTCGCCGCCCCGACATTCGTTATGCTCCGGCGCTCACGCCCGACGGCACGGCGCTGGTGTATGTGGATAGTCTCCATCAACTGATCAGCCAGCCTCTCGATGGCAGTCCGCCCTTTGTTTTGCTTAAATCGGTCGGCCTGCCCGGCCCCGGCGCGGTGACATTTTTGCCTGACGGTCAGATTTTGGTGATCGACTCCTCGGCTAACGCGCCGGATGAGCGTTACGCCGCCGTCGTCAATCCCTTCACCGGCAACGAAGCCCAGGGCCGCCTCACCGGCATTGATCAGGTCTTTATCACCGCCAGTGCGCTTAAGATCAAAACCGGGCCGATCACCAACCCCTACAACTCGGCCCAGATTAATACGGGCGAACCGGGCCAGTTCAAAGTCGTCTTCGAGGGTGATCCCTGTTTGATCACCGAACGCACCTGTTTGTTTTTGTATTCAGCCGAAGCGGATGGATTTCAATTTGTGGAGCAGTTGGGGCGGGCGTTGGATGTGTCCTTCCTCCTGCTCCTCTCGCGCCGCCCCGCCGACGACGCGACCGGCGCCCTGCTCACTGCCGACGGCAAACATTTGGTTCTACGCATACGTGATGGCAACCCTATTGGCTCGACCTTCAGCTTGTACGCCGTTGACCTGACGAACAACGACCCGCCGGCCGTGCTGGTACAAAACGCCCTCCGCCGCCCCGATTACGCCCTCGCCCCCGAAGGCAACCTGGTGGCCTACGAAGTGGTGAGCGGCAACGTCGCCTCGATCAAACTCTACGATTTTGACTCCAAACAGACGACGACGCTGGGGACGGGGGCGTTTGACCCGCAGTGGTGGAAGTGAAACGTAAACTCCAAGCACGCCGCCCGTCTTGTTTTCTAGCAATTTGCCTTATACCGACTCCGCAATCTGCGCCGCAAAGTTACGATACGGTTCAACCAGCGTGATGTTGCCCACGCTGGTCAGCACAGCGGTGGCGGCGAGTTTAGGCACGAGGTAGTCACAACGCTCCAACGGCGCGGCGGCGATCACTTGCAGACCCACACGCTGGAAGAGGTCGAGCGTCGGCCCGATTTGATCCGTATTCATCTTGGCGAAAGCCGTGGCAAATGGGGCCAACCGAATGGTGGGCCGCCCCTCGCGCCCGGCGCGAATGCGATAAACCTGCACGAATGAGGCGGCAATGGTCAAATAAAACGCGGCCTGTGTTTCAGGGTCAGCCATGTTCAGCCGCGCCACCGTTCCATCTACATCCTTGACCTCAATTGCATAATTAAAATAACGGCGATAGTCCACCAGGTGCTCGTCAATGTTCGGGCTGGTGAGGGCGTCGTAGAGTTGGCCGAGCGGCTCACGGTTGGGGTCGGCGGCGGCGATCAGTGCATGCAAAGCCTGCATGTCGGGCGCGGGTTCGGCAACGAAGCGATAAGTCTTGCCCGCCAGACCCATTTCGGCCAGCGTGTCGTTCATCGCCGTTAGCGTTTGGCCTGCCCCCGCGAATCGTTCACGCAGGGAGCGCAGGCCATGATCGCGCAATTCCTCTTCAATGTCCTGCTCCGAGGATGAAATTTGTTCTCGACAACGCGGCAGTTCAATGTCGGCAATACGGGCGTGAAGATGAGGGTATCGCTCCTCGTTGGGATCGCTGGGCTGGGCGACAAACTGAAAGCCCACGTTGAATGATGTGGCCGCATCCGTCAGCCGTTGGCGCTCCTCGCGCGCCCGCGAGTCAAAGTCCCGTTCCTTGCGTTCGGCATCGCGAATGGCCTCAACCAGGCTGGCCTGCTTCAGTAATCCGGCCAACGACTCCTCGGCAGTGGCAAGGGCGTTGGAAAACTTCGCCCGCGCCTCAGCCGCCTCACGCTCCCGTGCGGCGGACTCTGTTTTGGCCGCCGCCAATTCGTTGTGCCGCGCACGCAAGTCCAATTCCAGCGACACAATCTTGTGGCTCAAATCTTCTTTGGTTCGAGTCAGCCCGGCCAACTCCAGCCGCAAGCCGTTCGCGTGTTCAATGAACTGAGCCGCCGTCGTCAGATCCAGGCCGCGCAAGCCAGCTTCGAGACCGGCGATCTCATCGCGATATTCGGCATCCTCCAAGGGCGCGTTCAATCGCTCGCGTAGGGCCGGAAGTTTGGCCGCGTGCTTAACATGGCCCAGCACAGCTTCGGTGTTTCCCAACTGCGCTGTCAACTCAGCCCTCTTGCGATTGATCTCGGACAATTGTTCGCGCACCTCGGCCAGGTCGCGGTCACGCGACTCCTTACGCAGACGTTCGGCGTTCTTGCCGATGACGACGGGTTGGTAATGCGCCGGCGGCACAAAGTGTGCGCTCCACCCGCTCTGCACAATTACGCCCGGCGTGATGGCGCGGGGATAGCGACTCAACTCCTCAATCGTTTCGCAAGTCATCACGTCCCCGAGCAGGGTATCCACATACATCCGCAGGTCGGGATAAATTGTCCTCACCTTCTCGGCCAGCGAACCGGATTGCGGCGGCATCACGTATTGTTTCGTCGGGTCATGCAGTCCGGCGTCACCCAATTCTGATCGCGCCTCGTCCATCGCTTTGCGCGCGGCCTCAAACCAGGTGGCCGACACAATCGCATGAAAGCGCAACGGCCCCAGCATCGCCTCCACCGCATTTTGCCAGCGCGTGTCAGGCACTTCGATGAACTCATACAACAGCGGCGGCTTCTTACCGATGATGGGCGTGAGAAGCTCCTGCATCCGTGTCACGCCTGGCGGCGTCGGCGGCAACGTCTGGCTCTTGAGTCGCTCCTCTTCCCGACTCAGAGACTCGATTTGCTTTCTCAACTCGGCGATCTGATCCATCAACCGGACTCGCCCTCCGCCGATCCTCGTGGTCGCCGTCTCCAGTTTTGTGGCGGCGGACTCTACGAGTGGAGCGATGGACGGCGTGAGCGCGGTTCGATTGGCGGCAGTGACGCCCTCAAGCAATTCGCGCAGGGCGAGTTGTTCGTCGGGGCCAAGATCGGGTTTGGGGAGCAGAGGCCGCAACCCGTCGGCGACGGCATTGAGATCGCGTTGCAAGGCCGTCCGGTGGTCGCGGATCGAGTCGGCCAGATGGACGGTGTGCTTCAGTTGCCAGTTGAGGTTGTCGCGGCGGCGGCCCTGGCCGTCTTCAAATTCTAAACGCTCGGCCTCGCGCACATTGGCCTCGGTCTCGGCCACCTTCACGCGCGCTGTCTCCATTTCCTTTTGGGTCGCGGCCAATTGCGCCTGCAGCCCCGCAATGTGTTTTTGAATGGCTTCGACATTCCGATTGGCGGCCGCGGCGCGGAGGAGTGCAGCCAGAGCAGTCTGTCCATCACGCAAGTCGGTGAGGCGCTTCACCTCGTTTTGCGATTTGAGGATGGGGCTGAGGGCGGCGAGTCGTTTTTCGAGTCGCTCGGCTTCGGGGTGCAGTTGACTCAGGCGTTCGCGGGCGCGGCGCAAGGGTGTGAGGTCGAGCGGCGCAGGGGGCAGAAGCCATTCGGACAGAAAGTCGTCGAGGCGATGGAGCGGCTCGAAGTGCATGGCGCGTTGGAAGAGATTGAAGAAGCGGTCGTCGAGTCCGCCGAGGCGGCTGAGGAGTTCGGTTTGGTATTCGTGGGCGCGTTCGAAGTGTTTGGCCCCACGCCAATTACGGAGAAGGGCGCGCAGTTCGAGGCGTGGCAGGGGCCGCCCGGTGGTAACGAAGGATTTGGGGTTGAGGGCATCGGGCAGAACGAAGAAGGCGTATTCAGTAGTGCGGCGCGGGCCGGTTTCGACACAGAGGCCGCAAGTGATTTTGTTGCTGTTGAGGGCCTCGGTGAACTCAAGAATGATGTAGCTCACAGTGTTGCCGGTTCGGAGCCAGTGGTCATCCCCTATCCTGCCGCGAGCGTAGCTTTCGACATCGTGAGTGAAGCCGAGCGGCGACGGAGCGAATTGAACACGGGCCGGGTCGCCGAGCAGGGCGAATTGAATCGCATCCATCACGGCTTGCGAGTCGGCGGGGTCGGGGCCGGTGAGGCAGAGGCCGTCGGTCACGTCAATTAGCTGTGCCGAGAAGCGATGCCAGTTGTGGAGGAAGAGATGGGTGAGGGAGAGCATGGTCAGTGAGCAGTAGGCAGTAGGCGGTAAGCAGCCATCATTACCTTTCCTTACGGCCTTTACGACGGCCTTTACGCTTGTGTGGTGAAAGTTGTTTGTGGGCGCGTTCGATAGCGTCGGCAGAGATGGCGAGTTCGAGGGTGGGGAGTAGTTCGATGAGGCTCTCGCCATTGGTGGGGCGAAGGGTCAGCCCGTCGGTAGGACGGATCAGTTTGAGGGTTTGGAAAGTGAAGAGGGCGTCAGGCAGACTATCGGCTCGCAGTGGATCTGGCGATCCACTGCCCGCAAAAGCGGCGGCGCGGGCGGCGATGTCTTTGACGGCGACGGCGAGCGACTCGCTTGGCGAACCGCTCTCAGCGTAAACCAATCGCAGGATGAGGAGCCATAGCGTCGTCTGCCGATCCATGAGCCGCCGGCGTTCGCCTTTGGCGTCAATCAGTTGAAAGGCTTGCAGGGGATCTTGGCGAGTCAGCGACCAGTGCCTGGTCTTTAGGTAATCGGCCACCAGTTCACTGCGCCGCGCAAGAAAGTTGTAGGCCCGACGATCCTCTTCGAGTTCACGCCAGATGAGGCCTTCGTGCAAAAATTTCTGCACGGTTGAGTCGAACAGGACCTGATCGTCGGGGGAGAGGTCGTCGTAAGTCATGACTCTCTTTCGCTCTTCATCACAAAATCACGAAAGCCGAGGCCGTTGACTTCCACCCATGTCCCGTCTTCGATAGTATAGCCAAGCGAACCGTCACCGTAGAGCCGAAGTTGCAAAAGCAGGGAGAGGTCGGCGGCGCCGGTTTGGGCAACTTCGACGGCGCGGACTTCGGTTTTATCGCGCAATAGAGTCTGCGCTAGACGACTCACACGTTCGCGATTAATGGGCCGGTTGATCTGGCGGACGGTTTCGCGCCGGGCGCTTTCGAGTTGCGTGGCGGTGAGGGCGGGCAGGAGGACGTCCTCCGGGACAAACGGTCCGGCGGAGGCAACAGGTTGGGGTTGAGAGTCGGCGTCCCCTGAGTCAAAAAGGTTGATCAGCGGGGCGGCAATTTTGGTGTAGGTATCCGGGTCGGCGGACAGGAGGGAGTTGATGAGGGCAGAAAGATGCTGGCTTAGTGCGTAGTCTGTAGCCTGTGTTGCCGGTTGCTGTTGGCTTGAGGCAATGTCATTGAGGAGGCGGTCGATGGCGTGGAAGGTTTCGTAGATGAGGCGGGCGTCGGCCCAGCCTTTGGCTTCCAGTTTGGCGGCGGCGTCCAGGATATTTTGGCCGAGGGTGAGGTCGAAGCCGGCATCCACGGAAGCCGCGGCAGTGCTGAGGTTGTGTTGAAGTTCCTTGATGTCGTCATGCAACTGCACTGTGAGGCGGGCGGCTTCGTGCAAGCGTCGCCCGGCATCGGGATCGCGAAGCGCGGTTTGGAGGAGATCGTGAATGGCGAGTAATCTGCTGTTGAGGGAGGACGGCGCAGAGGCGTTGACCAGGCGCAAGAGACGAAAGGCGTGAGGGGTCAGAGTATAGAGGTGGGTGTAGAGATGGCCCGGTGGGCCGTCTCTAACAGCCTGGAGACGTTCCGACCCAAGCGAAGCGGCGACGTCTCTACGAATTTCAGATCGCACCCAACCGCACGACTCAAGGTAATGCAAAGTCTCATCGGCAGAGGCAAGTGGATCGGGAGAGGCCGAGACGGTATGATGGATGATGATGTCGAGAACGACGGCGCGGGAGAGGGGGTGCGGGGCGCGCTGAGATTCGGCGTAGAGGTCGGAGAGGATGCTGGCGTAGACCTGCGCGCCGGGGGCGGTGAGGGGTTTGAAGAAGGCGGCAGGGAGGGCGTCGAACAGCATCGGGGGGATTATATACAGATCATGTTTTTGACGCTTACGTAATCTTCCTTGTGTGAAATCTAATCCGCCCGTCATCCTTGATCTTAATTCACCCAGCTTCTGCTGGGAAACATCCCAAGCAGAACCAAAGGTGAAGCGAAAACAAAGGTCGCTGGCGGATTAGAGGAAGCACCCTTCCATTCCCACTTATAGCCGGGAAAACTTCCCGGCCAAAATAGGAGCTTGGCTCATGACAGCGGCTGACCTCATGTAGTAAGGTAGGTTCAGCACTGCACCTTTATTCTGGAGGCTATCATGATCGTCACTAAATCCAATCGTCAGTTTGCAATGGTCGTCGCCTTCGCCCTCTTGTCCTGGCTGGGCATGATGATCCACAACGCCTTTGAATTACCTCAACTCACTCTGCTAAGCCCTGAAGTGGGTATCCCCACCCTGATCTATGTCCTGCTCGTGATCGGTTGGTGGTTCCTGCCCCAAAAGCGCGTGATGGGTTCATTACTTTTTGCCTGGGCACTGTTGCATCTCCTCGGCGGCGGCATCATCACCGTCATCCCTTTTTCCTTCCTGCCCTTTTACCCAGAGCAAAGTCTAAGGCACTACTTTGCTCACGTCATTTACAGCGTGGCGCAATTGCCACTGCTGGTCTTGTCCTTCCAATCCATTCGACGATCATGAACACCAGGACTTTCCTTGCAACGCAATCGAATGGGCTTACCCGCGCACACTGTGAGAATGGGGGCTGGAAGATCGACTCCGCGCTGGACGATCAGATCGTCCACTGCCTTGCACTCGCTCCGCATACTCCAAACCTAGTTTACGCCGGGACGCGGGGGGACGGCGTTCTGCGCTCGAATGACGGCGGGAACACATGGCTTCCCGCCGGACTCACGGGTCAGATCGTTAAATCGCTCGCCGTGAGCCGCCTTCAGCCCGGAACACTTTACGCCGGATGCAAGCCCCCCACCCTGTTCGTCTCGCGCGATGGCGGCGCAAGCTGGGCGGAGATCGAGTCATTTCGACGCGCCCGGTCGTGGTGGTGGCGGTCGCCCGCCGAGCCCGATCTGGGCGCATACATTCAAGGCATTACGGTCTCGCCTACGGATCCCAACGTGATCGTGGTCGGGATCGAATTGGGCGCAGTGTTGCGCTCATCCGATGGCGGCGAAACGTGGCAAGGCCACCGCCCCGGCGCAATCCGGGATTGCCATTCGATCACCTTTCACGCCACGAATGGCGATTGGGTGTACGAGGCCGGTGGCAGTGGCGCAGGAGCGGCTTGTAGCCGCGATGGCGGCCACACCTGGCATCAACCCAAAGCCGGACTCGACCGCCATTACGGTTGGGCCGTCGCCGCTGATCCCGCCCATCCTGAAGTTTGGTATGCCTCATTATCGGCGATGTCGGCCCGCTCGAAACGATTCGTCCCTGCGGCGCATGTGGACGGCGAAGCGAATGCCTGCATCTTTCGCTCAACCGGCGGCGCGGCCTGGCAAAAACTTGGCGGCGGTTTGCCGCAACCGCTGAACTACATGGCATATGCGCTCATCACTGATCCAAACGCGCCCGGCCACGTGTACGCCGGGCTGAGCAACGGCGATGTGTGGCATTCGACTAACTACGGCGATACGTGGCAACAACTGCCGTTCAACTTGAAGGGCATCCATCGCACTCTGGTAATGCTGTAAAGCGAATCGCACTCTTAATGCACGCGAGGAGAATTTACAAAATGAAAGCCATGCCTCTTGAACAAATCAATGATGTATCTACACGCTGGCTACTATTCTTGCCGCGCTGGTCGTTAGTGGCTGGGTTAGTGATACTTGCGCTCCCGATTGTGATTTTCGGCGGCGTAGGCCAGGAGCCTTCCGACAATGCCCTCGGGGAAGGGTACGCCGAGCTCCTGCGAGCCGTTCGTAGCCCTGCTATGTATCGTCTTGGCATGACGTTCGATGCACTCGGTTGGTTAATGATTGGCGGCAGCCTGCTGACATGGGCTACTGTTCTGAGCCGACGCGCGCCCATCCGGGCGACCTTCATCGCGGCCTGTGGCATGGGTCAACTGACAGGGGTGCTGGGAGGCTTTATGCGCCTCAACGGTGTCAGTGAGCTAGCCAAACTCTACGCAGCCGCTTCGCCCGACCAGCAAACGATTGTGCTTCGGTCATACCTCGACCTGTGGGTGGTGATCAATTCCCACTTTCATGCTGGGAACTTAATCCAGGGCGTGGGTTTTCTGCTTGTGGCGTGGGCGGCCTTCTCGCTGGCTGGGTTTCCGCGCTGGCTGGCTGTTTGGCTTGCGCTACCGGGCCTGCTACCGCTAGTGCAGTTCGGCCTCGTCGCGGCGGGCGCGCCATTCTCGCTCCCACTCATCATCTTCCACGTCATGGTTGGCGTCGTCGCCTCGAACTTTGCCATGGCTGTTGCCTTGTGGCATCCATCAGCCAAGTTGGTTTCAGCAGTTGCGGGTGAATTCACCGAGTGATGGGAGTTTACTGCCACTGTACAAGGAGGTATCTCAATGGAAAACTCTGATCCGACACTCATGCGCGTCACGGGGATATTGCTGGTAGCAGGCGCAGTCATATTTTGGAGCGTCATTGTGCCCGCCGCCATCTATCAGATTCGTACAGGTTCACCCCCGTTCAAAGACTCGTCCGGAGTGCCAGCCCAGGAGTTTTACGATTCGATCACAGATCATCCTAATTGGTGGCTATTCGTCAATGTCTTCTTCGCCCTGGGTATCGTGGTGACTGCATTCGGTTTGACAGCCTTCCAGTCATTGTTAACAGGCGCGGGGGACAGGGTGTTCTCGGCGGTGGCCGGGATGAGTTTCCTGATCGGCACAACCCTGTGGCTTGTCTTGTTTACTTTCAATCTCTCCATGGTCGTCTGGGCCGCGCGCGAGACTGCCAGTCAAGGAGCAATCCCGGTTGGGTCGGAGGCTTGGCTACTGTGGACGGAACAGATCGTAATCCTCTACATGCTCCTGGCTTATTTTTCCATCGCCGCCTTTGGAGGCGCAATACTAAACACTAATTTTCTGGCCAGCTGGATTGGCTGGACTTCGCTAGCGGTCGGTTTAGCAGGAGCGGCCTCTATTCTTTTGCGAGGCTCTGGATTCGCAATACCGTTATTGATTCACATTGTTCCATTCATGATCGGCATTTTGTTGTTGCTCAAATGAATATTACGCTGACCACTTAAGGAGACCTCTATGGCCACTCAATCTGTTTCACCGTCTGTTGAAATCGAATCAGACCGACCTCTGCAGGAGGCGCATGTCCGCCTGCTTGCCAAGCACGCTCCAGGGACGCGCCAGCGGCGTGTCCGCTGGTCGGGAGGCGAAACGCAGGTCTTGGAGCTCGGCGTGAGCGGCCCACCTGTCGTCCTTATTCACGGCGGCCTGGGGGATGCGTTCCAGTGGGCGCCGATTATGCCCGCGCTCGCGCGCCGCTTTCATGTCTACGCCGTGGATCGCCCTGGCCACGGCCTGGCCGACCCGTTCGACTATACCCAGCAAGACTTTACCGCCGTCGGACGGACGTTTCTAGGCGAGATACTGGATGCGCTCGGCCTGAACACGGTTTCCATCGTCGCCAACTCGATGGGCGGTTATTGGTCAATCTTCTACGCCATAGATGCCCCCGCCCGCGTATCGCGCCTGGTGCTCGTCGGCACACCCGCCGGGACGAAACGGGAGATCCCCCTCCAGTTGCGGATAACCCGTTGGCCGCTGGTCGGGGCGCTGATCCGGTCATTGATGAGCAAGCCGACTCGCGAAAGCACGCGGGACTTCTGGAAGCAGATTTGCGTTGCCCACCCCGAACGTCTTGACGACGAACTCCTGGATGCGGTCGTGTGTTCTCAGCGCCGTAACATTTCATCATGGTTCAGTCTGATGGAATGTATGATGGATGCTGGCGGGATTCGGCGGGAACTGGTCATCGGAGAGCGGTGGAAGGCGTTGCAGGCGCCGGTGGTCTTTCTCTGGGGAGAGAAGGATGCGTTCGACACGCCCGCCCACGGAGAGCGCATCGCGGCACAAATCCCGGCTGGTGGTCGCCTGGTCCGTATCCCGGATGCCGGCCACCTCCCCTGGCTGGATGATCCGGCGCGGGTGATTTCGGAAATCGAACGCGCCCTCGAAGCGTAAGTTAGGCGCATCGGCTGATCATTTCTGCCATGAGCATCTCAATGAAAGCAAATAGAAAAGACCGCACGCCACCCATCGGACATGTGTTTCGCCTTGTCAGACCTTTTCCAGATTTCGATTTTCCCTTCATAAAACCTGTGCGTCAAAAGGCAGTTGACTTGCTGAATCTAAAAGAGGGTGATCGTGTTCTGGATGTGGGCTGCGGGCTAGGCGGGAGCTTTCCCTACCTCGTTCGCGCCGTCGGGCCAGCGGGTCAAGTAACCGGCGTCGATATCAGCCCTGAGATGAGTATAAACGCAAGAAACCGTATCGCAAGAAACAAGTGGAGAAATGTCCAAGTGATCGAGGCCGCCGCTCAGGATGTCCATCTGGCAGGTGCATTCGACGGTCTGCTCATGTTTGCGACCGCCGATATCTATGCTTCCGAGGAGGCTCTGGAGAACATCTTTCCGCAACTGGGAGACAACGCCCGAGTTGTTGTGTTCGGCGCGAAAATTTCGCGCAATCGTTGGGGGAGGATTCTAAACCCTGTGTTGCGAATGGCCTTTTCCAGACTCTCTTTCCCAACAACTTCGCTCCCAGACTACGAGCCCTGGCGAGTGTTGGCGAAGCGCATCGAGAAGCTTCAGATAGAAGAATATTTTGGGGGTTCAATGTTTCTCGCTTCGGCTTCTGTAGCCACGACAAAAGGCCGAGCAACTGAGAGAAGCGCCTAACGGCGTGGTGTTCGGATGTATTCCATTGATAAGGAGATTGATCATGAAAAAGTTGCTGGACTCACGCTTTGTCGGTTGGTCCGACATTCTAAGTGGCGGAGTTCAATTCCTCGGCCTGGTGTTCTTGATTCTATTTTATGCGCTAGAAGTTCCACAGATTTTGCAAAGCGGTGAGCCAAGCACTCCCCCGCTGTTTGGAACCCTGAATGACGCCAGTTTTATCTTTGTCGCACTATTCATGATTCCCCCCGCACTGGCTTTGCACATGTTGCTCCAATTGAAAACTCCAACTTTAGCCCGAGTCACGTTGATGATCGGGCTCCTTGGGTTGCTGGCTGGTGCAATCGTCCAGTTGTTATACGTCCCCCGGGTGATTTCTTCAGCCCAATCATCCCCGTGGTTGACTCTCAGTATTGGAATCATCGGCGTCTGGATGGCCATGGTCAATCTGTTGGGGCGCCGTGGCGGCAATCTATCAGGCGGTTTGAGTTGGCTGGGGATGATTACCGGAGTCCTCATGAGCTTGATGCCGGTCACTTACTTCGCTGGAGGCGGCTCCGAAATACTCAACGATCCTTCAGCGAGTCTAAGCAACCCGTTCATTATTACGGGATTTGTGATTAGCACGTTTGGTTTTGCCATTCTTTTCCCAATTTGGGCTATTTGGATGGGGAGATTGTTTCTGCGGCGCAAGTTGACGATCCCGACCTAGAATCTTGAAAGGCATGAGCGACCACCACGCCAATGCTATCATTTGCCCATATCACAAGAGTGAGGTGATGTTAAGATGCGCGAGTCTCTAATCGCTGGCGCGATTTCAGGTGTCGCCGGTCTTTTGGTTTTCCTGACAATCCATCACATCTGGATCAGGCCCATCTGGTTCATCCTGCCCGTGGGGCTGGTCATTGCTGCTCTGGGCGGGCTGGCCGTCGGCTGGTCGTATGCCGAAATCAAAGCGGGGTTGCCGTCTCGCCCCTGGACGGCCCTTGCGGTCTTTGTGTTGGTCGCCGCGACACTGACTCCGGCGATTCTGCTCGCCCAACTCCGCCCACCGCCGCTTGACATCAGCACGGGTGCTATACTGAATGGCACCGTCACGAGTGTAATCGCGCGCTTCGTCCTTGAACTACTGCTCACAGCCAGCATTGTCGGCGGCCTGGCCGGGTGGTGGCTTGGACACACGCGGCAGGCCGTTTTCGCCACCGCTCTGGCGGGTTTCATCTTTGCGTTGGGGCCGGGGCATAACATCCCATTCCTTGGCAACACCCCGGGAGTTGGCAAAGGTGTTATCCTATTGGCGCTCATCATCTTTGTCTCTGCACTGGTGCTGGTGGAGAGTCAGGCCTGGTTGGCAAAGCGATGATCCGTAGCCTATGAACGATTCAACTCACCCTCATCACGAAACAACTTGCATCGTCGTCGGCGGCGGCCCGGCGGGCGCGGTGTTGTCATTTATGCTCGCGCGCCAGGGCCTCCCGGTGACCTTGCTGGAGATGCACAAGGACTTCGAACGTGACTTTCGTGGCGACACCTTGCACCCATCCACCCTTGAAATCATGGACGAACTCGGTTTGGCTGACCGCCTGCTGCAATTGCCCCACACCCGGATCAGCGAGGCCACCTTGCCCACGGAGGCTGGCCCGGTCACGCTCACCAACCTGGGTCGCCTTAAGACCAAGTTCCCCTTCATCGCTCTGATGCCGCAAGCCCGTTTTCTGGATTTCCTGACCGGCGAGGCCAAACGCTTCCCGAACTTTCAACTCGTGCTGGGCGCGATGGCGGATGAATTGATTGAAGACGCGGAACATGGCGCGGTTCACGGCGTGCGCTACCGGGGCGAGGGCGGCGAACACGAACTGCGGGCGGCGCTCACCGTGGGCGCGGATGGGCGCTTTTCAAAATTGCGGAAACTCTCCGGCCTGGGCGAGGCCGCCCTCCGAGCCTCGCCGCCGATGGACGTGCTGTGGTTCCGTTTGCCCCGCAAGGCCGACGACCCGCACGGGCTGATGGGCCGCATCGGGGCCGGGCATCTTCTCATCGAATTGGATCGCGGCGAGGAATGGCAGATCGCCTTCATCATCCGCAAAGACTCGTACCCACAATTGCGCGCGGCCGGCCTGGAAGCGTTGCACCGCGAAATCGTCCAGACCGCGCCCGAACTCGCCGACCGCGTCGGACTGCTCACCGATCGGAAGCAAGTTTCATTGCTCTCGGTGGCGGCGGATCGGCTGCGACGCTGGTATCGCCCCGGCTTGTTGCTCATCGGCGATGCGGCGCACGTCATGTCGCCCGCCGGGGGCAACGGCATCAACTATGCCATCCACGACGCGGTCGCGGCGGCCAACCTCCTGAGCGGCCCGCTCAAAGCGGGGAAAGTTTCCGTGTCTGACCTGGCGAGCGTCCAGCGACGGCGCGAATTGCCCACCCGCATCATTCAAGGGATCGTCAACACAATGCAAGAGGGGATTCTCCGGCAGGCGCTCGACTCGGACAAACCCATCGCCGTGCCGGGTTTCGTGCGTTGGCCGGTGGTCGGCAGCCTCGTGGCGCGGGTGATGGGCTTCGGCATTTTGCCGGAACACGTCAAGAGGTAATTGCGGTTTGCGCCTGGCGTCCTATAATGTCGCTCTACAGTTGGTTGGGCCTCGCCCTCAAGGCGCATGTGCTGGAAGTGGCCAGTGGCTCCGGCGGCCCGGCCCTTTACTTGGCACGAAAGTATGGATGCCACATTACAGGGATTGACATCAACGAAGAAGGACTTAATACGGCAAGACAAGCCGCCCTTGCCGCCAAGATAGCAGACGCCAATTTTCAGTTTGCTGACATGGATAAATCTCTACCTTTCGAGGACGAACCATTTGATGCCATCATGTGTATGGACTCAATGAATCACTTCCGTGACCGCCTCGACGTGTTACGCAAGTGGCATCGTATCTTGAAAACAGGGCGGCGCATCTTGTTCACGGATCCGGTCGTTCTCACCGGGCCAGTCTCCAATGAAGAACTGGCGGCTCGTTGAATGGAACGATTCAGTCTCCCTCGCCACTCTCTCCAACGACAATCAGCGCGTGTGGTTGGCCCGCTGGATATCGTCTTTCGCGGTTTGGCGATTGTAGGCATGGTGGAGGCCATCACTCTTATAGTGACTTTGATCGCTGATCCTAGTGCGCCAGGGCTGATCGGGCAAGGTTTGTTCCTCCGCATCTGGTTCGGGCTGATTGTTGCGCCAGCGATCCTGTTGGTCGGCGCATTGGGTGTCTGGCGTGCGCCGGGCAACGCCGTCGGGCGCTTTCTGGTCTTGATCGCCCTGGGTGGAATTGGAGCGCAATTCGATATTGATCTGGGGGCGCCGATTCCGACTGCGTTGGCCGTGGAGGCGATCGTTCTTTTCAACGCCGGTTTGGTCGGGCCTTCGCTAGGCTATCTGATGCTCACCTTTCCTACAGGCCGGGTCTATCCCCCTCACTGGAGGCGGGTCGTGATCGTCGTGGCCGTCGTCAAGTTCGTCGGCGTGCTGCTGGAAATCCTGGCCAGCCCCGGCCAGATCAAGATCTTCGTCCCCACCCTCAACCCGCTGTTCCTTCCGGTTCTGGCGCCTTATCAACCCGTTATCGCATGGACGATTGGAATCACTGGTCTTCTAATGCCCCTTATCTTATTGGCCGGGCTGATTTCGTTAGTGATGCGTTACCGCGCCGCGGCTATACCGGAGCGTCAGCAAATCAAGTGGGTAATGTGGGGCTTTGGCCTGCTCGTGCCAGTAGGCGCGACGACGTTTGGGCTTATATTCCGCTATGGTTTCGCCGATATGCCATTCCAGATCACCTATGTGTTTGCGGCCAGCGCCCAGACGCTCTTCCTGATTTCCATTGCCATCGCGATTCTACGCTATCACCTGTTTGATATTGACATTCTCATCAATCGTACACTCGTCTACGCTTCGCTGACCCTCATCGTCGTGGGCGTTTACGTGTTGGCCGTGGGCTACCTGAGCGAATTGTTTCATGAGCGCGGCAACTTCATCCTGTCGCTCCTGGCCACTGGCCTCATCGCCGTCCTCTTTCAGCCCTTGCGCCAGCGATTGCAACGCGCCGTCAACCGCCTCATGTATGGTGACCGTGATGATCCTTACGCCGTGCTTTCCAGACTCGGCCAGAGCTTAGAAGCGACTCTCGCCCCGGACTCGGTTCTGCCCGCCATCGTCGAGACGATTGCCCAAACTCTCAAACTGCCCTATGCCGCTATCTCATTCGGGAATGCCGACTCTCAAAGCATTGCCACCGCTTACGGGTTGCCTCAGCCCGACACCCTCGCCCTGCCTCTCCGATACCAACACGATCTCATCGGCCATCTCCACGTTGCCCAGCGATCACCGGACGAGCCATTCACAGCCGCTGAACAACACTTGCTGAACGACATTGCCCGTCAGATCGGAGTCGCCGCGCACAATGTGCGCCTCACTGCTGATCTGCAACACTCGCGCGAACGACTCGTCACGACGCGCGAAGAAGAGCGCCGCCGCATCCGCCGCGACTTACACGATGGCCTTGGCCCAACCCTGGCCAGCCATTCCTATCGGTTGGATGCCGCGCTCGATCTCATTGACCAGAACCCCGACGCGGCCAAAAAACTGATCGCCGATCTCAAGACGCAAACTCAAACCACCCTGACCGACATCCGTCGCCTCGTCTACGAACTGCGCCCGCCCGCGCTCGACGAACTCGGCCTCATCGTCGCGCTTCAGGCGCAATGGGTGGCCCAAAATGGATTGCGCGTCTCCATTGAGTCGCCCGCCAACGGACTGCCGCCCCTCTCCGCCGCCGTCGAAGTGGCCGCCTATCGCATTGCGATGGAAGCCGTGACCAACGCCGCCCGACATGCGGAGGCCCGCAACTGCCGCGTCTGCTTCACCGCCAAAGAGTCCGAGTTGACGGTGGAAGCCGCCGACGATGGCAAGGGAATCGCAAACGGCGCGCGTTCCGGGGTCGGCCTCACCTCAATGAAAGAGCGGGCGGCGGAGTTGGGGGGCGTGTGTGTGATCGAGTCGCCGCCAATGGGCGGCACACGAGTCTACGCAAAACTTCCATTGACGAAGTGACGTTTGGCGTTTGCACATAGCGACACGTCAAACGTGAAACGACAAACGACACCTATGAGCAACATACGCCTCCTCATCGCCGATGATCACACCCTCGTCCGCCAGGGCCTCAGCGCCTTGTTCATCGCCGCGCCCGACATTGACGTGATCGGCGAAGCATCCAGCGGCGACGAAGTCATCGCCCAAGCCGACGACCTCAAGCCGGATGTGATACTGGTGGATATTCAAATGCCGCGACCTGACGGATCAGGGATAAATGGAATCGAAGCCACGCGCCGCATCCTGCAAAAGCATCCGCAGACCGGCATCATCATGGTGACGATGCTTGACGACGATAACTCGGTGTTCGCCGCCATGCGCGCCGGGGCGCGTGGATATATTTTGAAAGGCGCGGACAAGGCTGAAGTGTTGAAAACGATCCGGGCAGTGGCGGCAGGTGAAGCATTATTTGGCCCGGCCATTGCCCAACGGATGATGAACTTTTTCCGCGAGCCGCCCCAAACAGAGTCGGCCTCCCCGGCCTTTCCCGAACTGACCGAGCGCGAGCGTGAAATCCTGACTCTGATCGCGCAAGGCCAGAGCAATCAATCCATCGCTGAGCGTTTGAGCATTGCCCTCAAGACGGTGAGCAACCACATCTCCAACATCTTCAACAAACTGCAAGTCGCCGACCGGGCACAGGCGGCGATACGGGCGCGTGAGGCGGGGTTGAAATAGACTCTGGCGGTGATATAATCGCCGACGATGGAAATAAACACTGCCTCACAAGCCCCTTCAATCAAAATCGAAATTCCAAGAGAGCAACTCGCCGAGTTCTGTCGCCGCCATCACATTCGCAAGCTTTCGCTGTTCGGCTCGGTTCTGCGCGACGATTTCACGTCGGAGAGCGACATTGACGTGCTGGTGGAATTTGACCCGGCGCATATCCCCGGCCTCATGCGGTTCGTCGGCATGGAGATTGAACTCTCAAAAATCCTGGGGCGCAAGGCAGATATGAATACGCCTCAAGACTTGAGCAAGTATTTCCGTGATAAAGTTCTCGCCAAAGCGCAGGTGTTGTATGTCGGAACATGATCACACCGTCCGCTTGCGGCATATGTTAGATCATGCCCGCGAAGCAGTTGACGCCGTCTCAGACAAGACCCGCGCCGATCTTGGAACAGAGCGCCTTTTGGATCTTGCGCTCATGCATCTGATTACGATCATTGGCGAAGCCGCCAACCGTGTTCCAAAATACATCCAAGACCAGCACCCAGAAATCGAATGGTCATTGATCGTCGGAATGAGGAACCGATTGATTCACGGCTATGACACAATCAACTACGATGTTCTCTGGCAGACTGTAACAGAAGACCTCCCGCGCCTCATTGCCACTCTTGAGAAGATTCTCCCTCCGCTGGACGACTCGCCATAGCCCTTGCCCGTCATTCGTCATTAGTTCCCCGTCCACTTCTTCACCGCCTCATACACCGCCCTCGGCGTGAAGTCCGGCGTCACAAACGCATAATAGTCGCCATAGGTGTACAGTGGCGCGGGGAAGCGAAAGGCCCAGGTGCAGACGTTCAGTACATTCGGCCAGTGGTCTTCAGCCCATTGATACGAGCTGAGGGTGTAATCCACCCGCGTCCCCGGTTTCACCGCCCGGTTCCAGCGCGGCGAGTCGTTCCAACCCGACTCGGTGATCATGATCGGTTTGTCGCCGTCGCCGTTCTGCGCCATGATGTCCATCACCAACTCGGTGCGGCGGAAGTTGAGAAGGTCAGGCGCGGGCGGTTCGTCGGGTGGATAACCGAGGCCATAAGCGTGAACGGAGAGAATGTCGTAAGCGGAGTCGGCAAACCCGGCGTCGTACATCTTTTGCAAATACAACAAGTCATTCATCCCCCACGGCGAGCCTTCGGGTTCGAGCGTTGGCGCGAGCGTGCCCGCCAGCACTAGCACTTCCGGGTTTGCCTCTTTCGCCGCGGCATACGCTAACTTCAGCATCTCCACATAGCCCGCCGGATCAACTTGCCGATACCCCCACTCCAATGACAGGTTCGGTTCATTCCAGATGATGACGTATTTGATTTGACCGCGATAGCGCCCGACGAACTTGCCGACGTAGTTCGCAAAGTCATCGTAGTGATCGGCGTCGAGATAGGTGTCCGTCGTCTCCTGTACGTCGGCTTTGGGTCGTCCGGTCGAAGACCGCGCCCAAGCCGGAACCAGGCCCAACCGGGCAACGACCGTCAGCCCCTGGGCCTCGGCGTGATCAATGACTGTGTCCGGATGTGAAAAGTTGAAATCGCCCTCTGCGCCCTCGTAATACGCCCAGGGGAAATATTCGACGATCCACGGCGCGCCCATCTCGCGCATCATCATCAGCGTACGCTGGATTTTCCACTCCTCCACTTCATCGGTCAGCCGGGTGTGGGCGCACACGTTGGGGTGCGTCGTCTTCACCATCTGTGGCTCACCCAAGACGATCAGTGGCGGTGACACAGTTGGCATTCGCACCATCACCGACAACAGTGCGCCGCGCAAAACCCAGCCTAAAATCTTGGGCCATGAGAATCGCATTGCGCGATTATACTCAGTGGGTGTTGGAGACTTGAGATTAGAGATTGCTCACATGCGCCTCTTTGTCTTTTCCTTCCTTTCCCTGATTGCCTTGATTGCCTGCGCCACCGCGACGCCAACCGACCAACCAGCCCCCCAACTCCCAACTCCGACCTTGCTCGGCACGGTGACGCCGCCAACGCTTGGGGCGCCGACCGTCACGCCCCAACCCAACGCCTGCTTCTTCCGCACCGACGCCCATACCGAAATCGGCGTCTATCGTTTCGACTGGCAAAACTTCACCTTTACTCTCGAGACGGAGATTGGCGAAGTGATCATTGACGGCCCGCGGACTCTGCCTCCCGGCCCCCGTCAACTCATCCTCGCCCACAACACAGACTTGCCGCCCTCGTTCGGCCTCGCCATCAACTTCGACATGGGCGGAACGCTGATCTATGATCCAGCCGTTGGCCTTCAGGAAACGCGCGATGCGGGGGGTACGGTGTTGATTCAAAACATGACCGATCCCCTCGGCGATGCCAGGGGCCTGCCCGACTACCTCGACATCGTTCGCGTCGAGCGCAGTTTCGGCTACTACCCGACCAGCACAGTGCGGGTGTACCTGGCCGGGGTGCGAAAAACCCCACAAATTTGGACGTTTCAGAATGTGACCGTGAGTATGGGCAAAGAGACGTTCACTCGCCAAAGCATGGCCGATGGGAAGATCAATTTGACGGTGGCAGACGCGCAGGGACGCGTTAAAGAGTGGCCGGGGCCAGCGACGATGGATGGCAATGTGGTAGCGTTCGATTTGCAAACTGGAGTCGATCAAGCCGCCTCAGCGGCCACCTCCACCAGCGGCGGCGAGGGCGATGTCGCCGGGCCGTATCCACTGGCACAGATGCAGACATTGTGGGAGGCGGCAGAGAAGTTTTGCCCATGAGTTGATCATTTTTATCTGCGTTTATCGGCGTATAATCAGCCTTATCTGCGTTCCAAAATTGCATCACTCAAAGGAATACTCATGCTAGCCAAAGCTCAAACCCTCCAACCCCGCCTCGTCGAACTGCGCCGCGCCATCCACCGCAACCCCGAACTTGGCTTCGATGTTTTTCAAACTGCTGAACTCGTGGCCCACACGTTGGGTGAATTAGGCGTCGAGTGCCAAACCGGAGTCGGCAAAACCGGAGTCGTGGGCTACCTTGGCGACGGCGACGGGCCAGTGATCGCCATCCGCGCCGATATGGACGCACTGCCGATCCAGGAAAGCAATCAAGTGGATTACGCTTCGCAGAACCCGGGCAAGATGCACGCCTGCGGCCACGATGCTCACACGACGATGCTGTTGGGCGTGGCGATGCTGCTCTCGAAAGAAAAACTGCCCGGCCAGATTCGGTTGCTCTTTCAACCTTCAGAGGAAGCGGCAGATGCGGAGGGCGTCAGCGGCGCGCCGCGCATGATTGACGATGGGGCAATGAAGGGCGTGGAGGCAGTCATTGCCCTTCATGTGGATGGCACGCTGGAGACCGGTAAGATCAGCGTCGACTCGGGGAAAGTGAGCGGCGCGGTGGACACCTTCCGGGCGCAGGTGATGGGCAAGGGCGGGCACGGCGCACACCCCAATCACGCCAATGATCCGATCTGGCTCACCACGCAAGTGTTGAACGCGATGTACGCCGTGCCGTCGCGACGGATTGACCCGTTCCAGCCTTCAGTGCTGTCGTTGGGTGTGGTGCGTGGGGGCGCGGCTTCCAACGTCATCCCCCACGCTATTTATCTTGAAGGCACACTGCGTAGCATGGATGACAAAGTGCGCGAACAATTGATTGCCGAAGTGAGGCGCTGTTTGGAGATTGCGCGGGCGTTGGGCGGTGATTATGAATTGAACATCGAGCGCGGATACCCATCCATGATCAACGATGCGGGCGTGGTGGAACAGATGCGGCAAGTCAGCGCCGACTTGCTGGGCGGTGACGGCCTGGCCGCTCCCAAACAGACGCTGGGCGCTGAAGATTTTAGTTATATGACCCACATCGCCCCGGGGGCAATGTTCGGCCTCGGCACTAAAAAACCGGGGGGCGATCCGCGCTATGTGCATACGCCCGATTTTGACATTGACGAAAGCGCCCTGCCCGTCGGCGCGGCGATGCTGGCCGAGACGGCGTTGAGATTGCTCCGAGAACGCGCCACCTAAAATCTGTATACCAACGTTACTCTACTCCTCGCCCCGCCAACTCGATAAAGACATCCTCCAGCGTCGGTTCCGCCGCCTCCACCACCGCCGCCCTGATCCCGCGCCCGGCCAGCGCCGCGCTCAAGCTTTCAGCAGTGTGAGCCTCGCCCAGGGTGATGGCGTGCAAGTGATCGCCGAGCAAACCGGCGCGATGGACTCCGGGGGTCGCCGTCAACGCCTCCAGCGCCGGGAGCAGAGGGTCAGCGACGATGTTCCACGCCGGGCCTTTAAGTTGCGAGGCCTTCAAGGCGCTCGGTGTGTCCATCGCCATCAGCTTGCCGTTGTACATGATGCCCAGCCGCCCACAGTGCTCGGCCTCGTCCATGTAATGGGTGCTGACGAACACTGTCGCCCCTTCCTCCGCCAGCGTATAAATCAAATCCCAGAACTCGCGCCGCGCCGAGGGGTCAACCCCGCTCGTTGGCTCGTCGAGGAACAACAGCTTTGGATTGTGGATCAAGGCAATGCCGAGGGCGAGTCGTTGCCGCCACCCGCCGGAAAGTTCGCCCGCCCGGTCGTTTTCGCGCCCCGACAAGCCGATTAGCGACAACACCTCCTTCACCCGCGGGCGGTAGTCGGCGGGCCGCATTCCATACACCCCGGCGTAAAAAACCAAATTCTCGCGAACCGTCAGGTCTTCGTACAGCGCGAACTTCTGACTCATATAGCCGACCAGCGGCCGGATCGACTCGGCCTGCGTTTTGATGTCGAAGCCCAGCACTTTCGCTTCGCCCGCCGTCGGCTGAAGCAGACCAAGCAACATCCGCATCGTCGTCGTCTTGCCGCTCCCATTAGGGCCGAGGTAGCCCACGACCTCGCCGCGCTGGACTTCAAACGAGACCTCATTCACGGCGGTAAAGTCGCCAAACTTTTTGACGAGATTGTGAACTTCGATTGCAACCTCTGCCATAGAGCCGCTCACTTCAGACCTGTGAGGTCTTGACTCGCCAACAGCGAAATAAAGGCATCTTCCAATGTTGGCGGGACCGAACGCAAACGATGGATACTGACTCCGGATCGACTCAAGGCCTCGGGCAGACGACTCAGTGGGCCGTCGGGGTCGCGGACTCTGAGGTGGAGACGGTCGCCAAAGGCCAGAGCGTCCTCCACATCGGGGTCGCTCAAACAAACCTGTTTGGCCGATTCTTTGGGTGCGGCGATTAACTCCAGAACTCGGCCACCCATGCTGGCCGTCAACTCGCGCGGCGTCCCCTGAGTCAAAATTCGCCCCTGATACATAAAGCCCAGCCGTGTACATCGCGCCGCCTCATCCATGTAGGGCGTGCTGACGACGACGGCCACACCCTCTGAAAGTAAGCGGATGATCAACTGCCAGAAATCTTGCCGCGTGATCGGATCGACGCCGCCGGTGGGTTCGTCGAGCAGAAGCACCTGGGGGCGATGGATAAGGGCGCAGGCCAGGCCCAACTTCTGTTTCATGCCGCCCGACAGGTTGCCCGCGAGTCTATTCTCAAAACCGGTGAGGCCGACGAATTTGAACAACTCCGCCGCGCGTTCGTCAAAGGCGTTGCCCATCACCCCGCGCACTTCGCCAAAGAAGCGCAGATTCTCCAGCGCGGTCAAGTCAACGTACAAACTGAAGCGTTGCGCCAGATAGCCGATCACCGCTCGCGCGGCTTCGGGCTGGGTTCGCAAGTCGTGGCCGCCGATGGAGACGGCCCCGCCGTCGCTCGACAAGGCCCCGACGAGCAACCGCATCGTGGTCGTTTTGCCTGCGCCGTCGGGGCCAACGAGGCCATAGGCCTCCCCCGGCAAGACGGCCAAACTCACGCCAGCCACCGCTTGGGTGTGGCCGAAGGCCTTGCGTAACTCAGTGGCCGAGACCAGTGGAGTCATACGTGATTCAGGTGAGTGTCTTTGAAATCGGTCGTGTACTTCAGCCCGTAACCCAGCAAGCGATCTCCGCCAATGTGGGCCAACCAGATGAGAGCCAGTTGCATTGCGAGCGAGTTTGCCGTCAACACACTAAAGATGACGAGCGCGGCGGGCCACACGTAGATGTGAGCGAGGTTATAGATGGCGGCGCCCGCCTCTTTGTTGATCGCGTATCCCACCATTGCTAGATCGGGCGCAAGGATCAAGAGGACAAACAGCCACCAATTGCCGCCTAGCCAACCGTAAAGGAACAACGACACTGCCAATAAGATTGCGCCTTCAAGGTGTAAAAGTGGTTTAGGTTGAGTCAGTTTCATCATTTGCCAAACCTCACATCGGCGGGCATACCAGGCTTGAGTTTGCCATCGGAGTTGTTAATCGAAAGTTTGACCGCATACACCGTCGTCTTGCGGCCATCGGCGGTTTGCACATTGCGCGGGGTGAACTCGGCTGTGTCGGCAATGTGAACGACGGCGGCAGTGAATGAGTCGTTAGGGAATGAGTCCACTTTGACGGCTGCGGTCTGACCAAGGGTGATGACACCGTAGCGATCTTCGGGGACGTAGACGGTGATTCGCAGTTGGCTGAGGTCGGCGATGACGATCACGGTCGAACCGGGCAAGACGGCCTCCCCTGGCTCGACGGCGCGTGAAAGCACCGTGCCATCCGCCGGGGCATTCAGCGTCAACTTGGCAATTTGCACGTCGAGGACGTTCAACGCCGCTTGAGCCATATCCACCTGCGCCTGCGCGGCCTCAAGGCGGTCGGGGGCGGCGGCGGCTTTGGCGGCGGCCAGTGCCGCCTGGGCGCTGACCACTCGGGCTTCAGCCGCCGCCAGCTTGTCGGGGTCTGGGCCGGATTTCACTTTCCCGTAGCGATCGTCAGCATCGGCCAGCTTCGCTTCGGCCAACGCGGCGTCGGCTTTGGCGATGGCGACGTCAATCGTATCGGGGCCGCGCAATGCCCATTCCAAATTTCGCTTGGCATCGTCAAGCGCGTCTTGCGCATCGTTGGTTTGCAGTTTGTTTTTACGTTTGGCGTCCTCAATTTGAAGTTCAAGGGTACGCACCCGGTTCAGAGCGTCATTATAAGCATCCTGCGCGTCGTCCAGCGTCAATTGCGTCCGGTCAACACCGAAGGAGCCTTCGGGATCGCAGGTGCCACAGGCGGCGATGGCGGCCTGCACTTTTTCCAGGCGCTCTTTCATCGTCTTCAATATATCGTTGGCGGTCTGTAAATTCGCCTGCAAGGAGCCGATGTCAATGATTTCGGCGTTGGCTTGAGCGGTGAGCAGGGCATCTTCCGATTTGTCCACCCGGTTCTGATAAAAATCTATGTCGGGGTGATTCAAATTTCTCAGACGTTGTTGCGCCTTGCCCAGCAGGTCGCGGGCGTGGGCGACATCGGACTCCGCCTGGGCGGTGACCAGTGCCGCTGTATCGTTCAACGTGTCCAGCGCCTGCTGGGCGTCAAGCAGGTCCTTCTCGGCGCGGGCCATGGCCGCCGTCAACTGCTCGGAGGCGGCTCCGTCGTTCACCGCGTCGTAGTTAGCGGTTGCCACGGCCAGAGCCGCCTCAGCCTGAGCGCGCTGGGCCTCAAGCAGGGATGGGTCAAGTTTGATCAAGACTTGACCCGCAGTGACGGCGTCCCCTTGGTCGGCGGCGACTTCGATCACCCGCCCGGCGAGTTCCGCGGCAATGGTGTATTGAGTCGCCTCAATCGTGCCGGAGGCTTTGAGTTCAGCCGTCTGCGCCGAGGCGCGTGTGGTGTAGAGCCAGTAACCGATCCCGGCAATGGCGAGAATGATGACGACCGGGAGGATGCGTTTGGGGTTGGGGTGCATGGGTAACTCCTTGTAATCGGTAAATGGTAATTACCATTTACCAATGTTAGTCGAGTCGTTTTCGGAACCGCGCCGCCGCCGCGCCCATGATGACAACGCCAAAGATGCTGAGGGCGATGATCTCCGGCCATAAGGCTTCAGCGCCCACGCCCTTAAGTACAATGGCGCGCACGACGATGAGGAAGTAACGGAGCGGGATGGCGTAGCTGGCGATCTGTAACGGCAAAGGCATGGCGGCGAGCGGAAAGAAAAAGCCAGAGAGGAAGATCGAAGGCAGGTTGAAGAAGATGGCGGTGATCATCGCTTCTTGTTGCGTGTTGGCGATAGTAGAGATGAACAGGCCAATGCCCAGTGAAGTGACGAGGAACAGGGCCGCAAGCAGGAGCAAGAGGGGCAGACTGCCGTTGATGGGCACACCGAAGAGCAATACACCGGCGACCAGAATTTCGATCATGTCAATGAAGGCGACGATGACGTAGGGGGCGAGTTTGCCGACCATCAACTCCCAGGCGCGGATGGGGGTGACGATGAGTTGTTCAATCGTGCCGCGTTCACGTTCGCGGACGATGGCGGTGGCGGTGAGGATGACGGTGAGGAACTGCAGGATGAGGCCAATGAGGGCCGGGATCATGTAATAGGCGCTGACGAGGTCGGGGTTGTACCAGACCTGCGTGCGGACTTCGACCGCCGGACTGAAGGCCCCGCCCTGCCCGCGCGCGGCCAGACGTTGAATGGCAACGTTCGTGGCTTTGGATTGGCCGATCAGTGTCGCGGCGGCCAGAGCAGTATTGGCGATGGTGGGGTCGGAGCCATCAATGACAAAGGCGACTTGGGGGGTGCGGCCACTGGCAAGTTGATTGCCGTAGTCAGGCGGGATGATGATGGCGGCTCTGGCTCTGCCGGAGTCAATCAGCGCCCGGATGTCGTCTTCATTATTCACGTCGTAGTCGAGATGAAAGTAATCGGCGGCGCGATAGGCGTCAAGCAGTTCGCGCGAGGCCGGGGATTTGTCCTGATCGAAGACGATGAGGGGGACGTTGCGGACATCGTTGGTGGCGGCGTACCCGAGGAGAAACAATTGCACCACCGGCATAAGAAACGTCAATGCCAGCGTGCGCGGGTCGCGGATGATCTGGATGAATTCTTTGCGGATGAGGGAGAATAAACGGGTGTTGAACATTAGTCCTCCGGTTCGAGGATGCCGTGCAGATAAATGTCCACCATGCCGCCAAACCAGTCGTAGTTAGTTTGCTTCAGGAAGGGTGTCTCTTTCAAAATCATTTCACTCATCAGGAAGCCGATCATCAACCCCATAAAGGCGCGGAACACCACTGGCAATGGCAGTGAGCGCAGTTTGCCCCGCCGCTCGCCGAAGCGTTGAACAAACGGCATCACGGTCGGCAAAACTCTTTGAGCCAGTTGGGAAAGATGGCGGCCCTGAAATTCGACTAATTCAATGAATAGCAACGGCAACAGCCGCATTTCGCTCCCGGTCATTCCAGCGCGCACGCGCCGGGCGGCGTCGCGCACAAAGGCTTCCACAGTTTCTCCCTGGGTAGTTTCCAAGGCGGGCAAGATGACGTGGTAGGGGTGATAGGCGTCCAGCACGGCGGCGAAGATTTCCTCTTTGCTGGCGAAGTGGTTGTAGATACCGCCCAGGGCCAGCCCGGCCCGGTCGGCGATCTGGCGCATAGAGGTACCGTGGTAGCCGTTTTCGAGGAAAAGGGCATAGGCCGCCTTGATAAGGGATTGACGGGTTTGCTCGCCTTTGGATAAGGTCTTTTCTGCCGGGTTTCCAGACATTTTTATCTTCTCTCAAAAATGAACGGTCGTTCACTTTTATTCTATGCTTGAAATCTGATCTGTCAAGAGGCAACTTGAAAAGGTAAAATTCAATCGTCCAAAGGAACAAGACATTCGTATGAGTCTGAGCTGTTTCGCCAAATACGCCTGGGGCGTGTTGGCCTTCAACATTTCCGTTATCCTGTGGGGGGCCTTTGTGCGCGCCACTGGGTCGGGGGCGGGGTGCGGCAACCACTGGCCGACGTGCAACGGACAAGTCATTCCCCGCGCCCCGGAGATAAAGACGTTGATTGAGTTTTCGCATCGAGCGACGAGTGGCGTAGCATTGTTATTGGTTGTTGGGTTGGTGGTGTGGGCGTTTCGAGCCTACGCCAAAGGTCATACTATTCGGCGCGGCGCGGTGGCGTCGTTCATTCTGATCGTCATCGAAGCTCTGCTCGGCGCAGGACTGGTGCTGTTTGAGTTGGTGGCGGATAATGCTTCGGTGATGCGGGCGATCTCAGTCTCGCTTCATCTCGCCAACACCTTTTTGCTGTTGGGGGCATTGACGCTCACCGCGTGGTGGGCGTCGGGGGGCGAGCCGGTGGAACTCCGGGGCCACGGCGCAACACCATGGCTATTTGCCGCCGGCCTCATCGGCACGATCCTCATCGGCGCGAGCGGCGCCATCGTCGCGCTGGGCGATACGTTGTTTCCGGCGGAGTCACTGACGGCAGGACTGGGACAGGATTTGGAGTCGACCGCCCACTTCCTCATTCGCCTTCGCCTCGTCCATCCCCTCATCGCCGTTGCCGTCAGCGTCTACGTCATTATTCTGGCCGCTTATTTTGGCTTGCCGAATCCATCCCTTAAGCGATCCGCTCAAACGGTGATGACGTTGATCATGATTCAACTTCTAGCCGGAAGCGTGAACGTGCTACTACTCGCGCCGGTTTGGATACAGATGGCACATTTGTTATTGGCCGACTTGACGTGGGTGGCTCTGGTCGTGTTCTCGGCCTCTGCCCTCGCCCGGCAAAACGCGCCTCAGCAGGCATACGTCCATGAATACGTCCATCTCTGAACTCCGCAAAAGCTACGATACGGGCGGGTTGCAGGAAAGCGATCTCGATCCGAATCCATTCAAGCAATTTGAAAAATGGTTCGGGGAGATCGTGGCTGCCAGCCTCATTGAACCCAATGCCATGACGCTAGCGACGGCGACAAAAGACGGCGTCCCCTCAGCGCGGATAGTTCTGCTCAAAGGCTTCGACGAACGCGGCTTCACCTTCTTCACCAATTACGAGAGTCAAAAGGCCCGCGAGTTGGAAGCGAACCCTCACGCGGCGTTGGTTTTCTATTGGGCTGAACTGGAACGGCAAGTGCGGGTGACGGGTGAGGTGAGCCGGGTGACACGGGAAGAGTCGGAAGCCTATTTCCAGAGTCGGCCCATCGGCAGTCAGCTTGGCGCGCTGGCCTCGCATCAGAGTCAAGTGATCCCGAATCGCGAAGTGTTGGAAAAACGATTGGCGGAATTGACAACCGAATACCAGGGCCGCCCCATCCCCCTGCCCCCCCACTGGGGCGGCTACCGTCTCGCGCCCCAGGCCATCGAGTTCTGGCAGGGCCGCCCTAACCGATTGCACGACCGACTGCGTTATACTCGGCAACCTGACGGCAGTTGGCTGATTGAGCGATTATCGCCGTAAACTTCACCACAAAGACGCGACGGCGCGAAGGGACACAAAGGTATCTTGGTGAAGCTTCGAGTCTGTCCTTCGCTTTGCGAAGGCTGTGCCTTCGTGGTGAATCATTTGACCCATGCGAGCTCTTTATCCTATCCTCGAATTTGATCCTTCTCCCAACGCCATTATTGAGCCGCACTTGATTCACGACAAGATTGATATTCCCGAACATTGTGTTGTATGCTTTTTCGCCGACGTGTTTGACTCGCTAAAGGACAGCGGCAAGTTGAAAGTCGTCGCCACCCAGCGGAGTGAGATCGGCGACAATCACATCTACGAACTGGCGTTGGACGGGAAAAGGCTGACGGCCTTCCACCCCGGAGTCGGCGCCCCCCTGGCGGCGGCGTTTTGGATGAAGTGATTGCATTGGGCTGTCGCAAGTTCATCGCCTGCGGCGGCGCGGGCGTGTTGGATCGCGAGATCGCCGTCGGGCATTTGGTCGTGCCAACCTCCGCGATCCGCGACGAAGGCACGTCGTACCATTATTTGCCGCCGAGCCGCGAGGTGAGCGCCAGCCCGGAAGGTGTAGCCGCCATTGAGGCGGCGCTGAAAGCCGATGGCATTGATTACATTACAGGCAAGACCTGGACAACCGATGCCATCTATCGTGAGACGCCGGAGAAAGTGAAATTGCGAAAGGCCGAAGGGTGCGTCACTGTTGAAATGGAAGCCGCCACCTTTTTCGCCGTCGCCCAGTTTCGGGGCGTGACCTTTGCTCAAATCCTGTACGGCGGCGACAACCTGGACAGCGACCAATGGGACTCGCGCCACTGGGACAAGCACACTTCCATCCGCGAGAAATTGTTTTGGCTGGCGGCGGAGGCGTGTTTGAAGTTGTAGAGACGCCCCGGCCGGGCGTCTCTACTGCCCGGTCAATTCTCAGTGTGAGGCATTTTTATGATTAACAACGGCAAACCCGCCATCGAAGCACGGGGACTGCGAAAGACGTATGGGAAACATGAGGCAGTCAAAAACGTTGACCTGACGATTCAGTCTGGCGAGATCGTCGGCTTTCTGGGCCCCAACGGAGCGGGCAAAACGACGACGATCAAAATCCTCACCGGCCTGCTCAAACCCACTGCCGGAGAGGCCTTCATCGTCGGTCACAACATTCAAAAAGAACCGGTCAAAGCCAAAGCCGCCTTCGGCTACGTGCCGGACACGCCCAACCTGTACAACAAACTCAGCGGTTGGGAGTTTTTGCGTTTCATCGCCCGGCTCTATCGTGTGCCGAAGGAACAGGCCGAGTGGCGGGCGAATGAACTTTTGCGTTTGTTTGAATTGACGGAGGCGGCCAGCGATTTGATCGAGGGCTACAGTCACGGCATGCAACAAAAGATGGCCCTGGCCGGGGCGCTGATTCACGATCCGAAAGTGTTGTTTCTCGACGAGCCCACCGTCGGCCTCGATCCCCGATCGGCGCGGCTGATCAAAGACATGCTCGGCCAATTGCGCGACCGGGGCGCGGCCGTGTTCTTCTCCACCCACATCCTCGAAATCGCCGAACGGATGTGTGACCGGGTGATCATCATCAATCAAGGCGAGATCGTGGCCGCCGGCACGCTGGCCGAACTGCGCTCAAGCGAGGGGCATGGGTCACTGGAAGACATTTTCCTGTCCCTCACCGGCGGCGCAGAGTATGCCGAGATCGCACAGGTGTTGTCGTGAGCCAATACCTTCCAGATCAGACCTGCCGGGTCTCAGCAACTCATAAGTTGAGCCAGATTGTCGGCCAGATCCGGCAGGTCTGGTTTCGCCAACTGAAAAGCATTAGGCCATGATCGCCGACACGATTTTGTTGTTGACCCTGCGCCTGCAAGTAGCGTGGAATACCTTTCGCAGTCGCGCCCTCATCCGCCAGATCTTGATTGTCATTTTCTTTCTGGCGGTTGGGGTCGGGATGGGCGCTTTTTCATCGGGCGTGGGTTACGGGGCGGGCGCCATCCTGCGCCGCTTTCCCGGCCTGCAACTGGAACCGCTGATGCCGGGACTGATCCTCACGGCGATCACACTGTTACTGCTGGTCAGCAGTTTCGGCGTGGCCCTGAGCGCGTTGTTCCTCAGCAACGATCTCGAACTATTGATGACCGCGCCGGTGAGTCGCCGCGCCGTCTTCATCAGCAAAATTTTGGATGGCATGGCGGGCTATTACGCCATCGTCCTGCTCACCGCCGCGCCGGCATTGGTCACCTATGGGCTGGGCCTGCGCTATGGCCCGCTCTATTACGTCCTGGCCCTCATCGCCATCCTCGGCACGCCGCTGTTGCCCGCCGGGCTGGGCGCGTTACTGGTGATGGTCGTCGCCCGCGTCGCCCCGGCGCGACGGGTGCGGGAAGTGATGGGGCTGGCCGCCGCCCTGGTCGGCGTGGTTTGTAGTCTGTTCGGTAATCTTTCCGGCCGCTGGTCGCGGCAAATTTTCAGAAGCGACCAGATCAACTTTGAAGTCATTCTCACCCGCCTGCAGGATTTCATCAACGCACCGATCCCGTCGCTGATGGCCGGACGGGGCCTGGCGGCGGCCGGCGACGGGGAGGCGGTGACGGCCATTCTTCTGGTGTCCAGCTTTTTGTTGATCACGTTTGGATTTTTCGCCGCCACTGTCTGGATTGCCGACACCTTGTATGCCAGCGGCTGGTTGCGGATGCAGAGCAGCGGCGTCGCCAATAGAACCAAAGAGCGGGCCGAAAAGGCGGCAGCCAATTCCGGGTTGTTGGGGTCGGCCCCAGCCTCACTGGCCATCGCCCTCAAAGATTGGCGCGTCATCCCACGCGACCTGCGTAACTTCGCCCAATTCCTCACGCCGCTGTTTTTGTTGCCGGTGATCTACCTCAACCTGTTGGGCGGCGGGGGCTCACGTAGTTTCAATGCGCTGGCGCAGGCTAACAACTTTGCTCAGGGGCGGGTGGACTTTGCCAATGCCTTTGCCGCCGCCGGGGTATTGGCCACAACCTTCCTCATCTTCAATCGCATCGCCGCCACCGGCATCAGCATGGAGGACAAGTCGTGGTGGTTGTTGAAGAGCGCACCCCTATCGCATCCGGAATTGTTGCTGGGCAAATTTTTGGCGGCCATGATTCCGTTTGCCGCTGTCGGCACACTGCTGATGATTGGCCTGGCGATCTGGCGCGGCTTCAGCCTCATCGGTTTTCTTTACGGCTGGTTCGGGATGATGGTGATCGGCGGGGGGATGATGGCGGTGGATGTTGCCTTCGCCATACCCTGGGCCAATTTGGATTGGGACGATCCGCGCAAAATGACGTCGGGCTGGGGGGCGTTATTTGGATTCGTCATCAACGCCGTGTTGGGACTCATCACCGGACTCTTGCTGTCCCTGCCCCTCATCACTCGCGCCCTGTTGCCCTCGGTGGAAATCGTCGCCTGGATTGTAGGCCCCCTTTTCGCCATCATTGTCAGCGCCGCCATCGGCGGGCTGGCTGTAACGTTCGGCCTCAACCGTTTGGGTAATGTAGGTGAGGCATAATGTCCTCCCGCCTCCCCCGCTCCTTTTTTGCTCGCCCCACCCTCACCGTCGCCCGCGAACTGTTGGGACAACGACTGGTCAAAGTCGAGCGAGGCCGCCGCCTCTCCGGTCTCATCATCGAAGTCGAAGCCTACGTCGGCGAGGCCGATCTCGCTTGCCATGCCCGAGTCGGGCGCACGCAGCGCACCGAGGTCATGTACTGGCAAGCGGGCCACCTCTACGTCTACTTCACCTACGGCATGCACTGGCTGATGAACTTCATCACCGAGGGCGAGGGCTTTCCAGCGGCGGTGCTGTTGCGGGCCATTGCGCCCACCGAAGGCGAAGCGGCGATGTTGCGGCGGCGCAATGGCCGCCGCGATCATTTGACCGACGGCCCGGCCAAAGTCACACAGGCATTGGCGATTGACAAACGCTGGAATGGTTGCGATGTGTGCGCTCCCGGCTCGGCTCTGTTCATCGAAGCCGCCGACCCCGTCCCCGACCCCGGGGTAGCCGCGGCGCCGCGCGTGGGGCTGGGTCAAACCCCTGAACCGTGGTTAAGCAAGCTCTGGAATTTTTCGGTGATAAAATACCCTAACCCTCACCTCAACGGAGATCACCCACATGGCACTACTCACCGGAAAGACCGCCCTCATCTTCGGCGTGGCGAATGATCACTCGATTGCCTGGGGCATCTCGCAAGCCTTCCACCGCGAAGGCGCAACGCTTGGCTTCAGCTATGCGGGCGAGGCCCTGTACAAACGAGTCAAGCCGCTGGCCGAGTCGGTCGGCTCCACCTTTGTCGAGCCGTGCGACGTCACCAAAGATGAAGACATCGTCGGCGTGTTTGAAAAGGCCAAAGCAACCTTCGGCCAGATTGACGTTTTGATTCACGCCGTCGCCTTCGCCGGCCGTGAAGAATTGAGCGGCCCCTATTACAACACCAGCCGCGAGGGTTTCCGCCGCGCGCTCGATATTTCCTGTTACTCCTTCACGGCCATGGCCCGCCACGCCCTGCCGCTGATGAAACCGGGCGGCTCGATGCTCACCCTTTCATATTACGGAGCGGAGAAAGCCGTGCCGAACTACAACGTGATGGGGGTGGCCAAAGCCGCGCTCGAAGCCTCAGTGCGCTACCTGGCCAACGATTTGGGGCCGCAGGGCATTCGCGTCAACGCCATCTCCGCCGGCCCCATTCGCACCCTATCCGCCGCCGGGGTCTCGAGCTTCAAGATGATGCACAGCGAATTTAAAAACGTCGCCCCTTTGCGCCGCCAGGTCACCATCGAAGATGTCGGCAACGCCGCCCTCTACCTCTGCTCCGACCTCGCCGCCGGGGTGACGGGCGAGGTGCATTATGTGGACGCCGGTTTCAACGTCATCGGCGTTACCATGCCAGAGAAGAAGGAGAAGGGATGAGAGAGGAGGGCCGAATCCCTCCTCCCTCATCCCTCCTCTCCCCTCCCTCTTCCATGCAAAAAACCCTCCTCGCTATCTTCGCCCACCCCGACGATGAAAGCTTCGGCCCCGGGGCGACATTAGCCAAATACGCCCTCGACGGGGTCGCCGTCCACTATTTGTGCGGCACCCGCGGCGAAGTGGGAACCGTTGACGCCAAACACATGAACGGCTTCGACTCCATCGGCGACATGCGCTGGGCAGAGTTGACGGCGGCGGCCAAAGAACTCAAGCTGGCCAGGATTCATCACCTGGGCTTCCGCGATTCGGGGATGCCGGGGGCGGAAGACAACCGCCACCCACAGGCGCTGTCGGCTCAACCCGTCGAGGCCGTGGCCGCCCGCATCGCCCACTTCATCCGCAAACTTAAACCGCAAGTCGTGATCACCCACGACACTATCGGCGGCTACCGCCACCCCGATCACATCATGCTCAACAAAGCCAGCGTGATGTTCTTCGAGCGAATGGCCGACCCCACCGCCTTCCCCGATCCCGAAGGCCTGCCCGACCATCAGCCCCAACGGTTGTACTATGCCATCTTCGAGCGCCGCTTTCTCAAAACCGCCGTGCGCCTTCTGCCCCTCTTCGGGCAAAACCCGCGCAAGTTTGGCCGCAACAAGGACATTGACCTCTTAACCCTGACCGAGGTGGATTTTCCAACCCACGTCAGTGTTGAGGTCGGCGGCGAATCGTCAGAGATGAGGCGGCGGGCGGCGGCGTGCCATCAGAGTCAAACGCCGCCCCAGCGGGGCCCGGCGGCGATCTTTTTTCAGCTGTTGAGGATCCGGGGCGAGCGCGACACGTTCATGCAAGCCTATCCGCCGGTTAACGGCTCGCTCAAGCGGCGCGATTTGTTTGAGGAGGTTTTATAAAAAAACTTCCGAACTCTTTTCAGAGTTCGGAAGTTTTTAGTTCAAGGCGCTGGCGGCGTCTCCGATCCCGCCGGGCCATCTTTCCGCGTGCGCATGTTTCTGGCTTTGCCCTGCAAGTCGCGGAAGAAGTCGCTGTCCACGATCTCGTCCACTTGCTTTTTGCGTTTGCTGTCGTCAATGATGATCTGCAACTCTTTGACCTGCGCCCGCAGAATCTCCTCGCGTTGGCGCACTTTGGCGACCATTAACTCAAAGACCCGCGCCAGCGTCGAGACTTCATTTTGAATCTGGCCGGAGTGAAGCGCCGCCAGGTCAACGCCGTAGTCGCCGGTGCTGATCCGGTCGGCCACTTTGGTGAGGGTGATGACGGGTTGAGTGAAACGGTTGGCCAACAGGACGACGGCGGCAGTCAGGAAAAGCAGGGTCAGGCCAAAGGCGGGCAGGATGGCGAAGCGGAGTCCGTTTTGTAATTGCTCAACGTCGGCGGCGCACATATCCACGCCGACCGCGCCCACCGTTTGCCCCGCCGCATTGTGGATCGGCGCATAGCCGGAGAGCCACTGCCCCCACAGGTCGGTAACAACGTCGGACTCGGCGATGGGCGCGCTGAGGCCAGCCAGCATGGTGTCGGTCAACCCGTCGCCCCGGGTGAAGACCTCGCCAATTTGAGTCCGGCCTGGCAAGTCCAACACACACTCCCGCGACCCGTCCATGATTTTTTCGCTCTCACTCAACTGCGCCCCCGGCGGCAGTTCGTCGGTGACGACAAACCGCACCTGGGCCGGCTCGTCCGGCATTTGAACATAGGTGTAAACGCTAAAGGCTTTGGCGTTGCTGCGCTTGATGGCGCGAAACAGGTTGTTGATTTCGGTGTACGCCGCGTCGTCGAGTTGGCCGCGCTGAAAGAGTTCGCTGTGCCTGTCGCCGTCAATCCCGGCGGCGGTGGACGAGGCAATGGCAACCAGATCGCGGCGCAGGCTGTCCATCATCAATTCGGTGGCAAAGCGATAGAACCAGAAAAACAATCCCGTCACCATGGCCGCAAACAACATACCGAGAATAATGAGCAGGCTGAGACGGACGCTGATGAACAGGGGTCGAGGTGTAGGCTGTTGAGTCATGGGAACACCGCCGAAGAAGAGATGGGGGTATTTTACACACTCTTCGCAGGTGTCGCCGCCTTGTTTGTGGACACAATCTCTATGTTCGGCCGCTTTGTCAACATTGATTTAACCTGTGCCCCGGTTGACAATGCACCTGGCCTTCGCTACTATCGTCGCCGCCAAGGCAATGCTCCCGGAGACATTCCATGATCGCCAGCCAGCAGGCTCAAGACATCACACGCACCATCATCCAGTGGGCGACGGCGCGCATCCCAATTCGCGCTGTTCTGCTCACCAGCACACGGGCCATCCCCGATGCCCACATTGACGCCTTATCCGACTACGACGTCATCCTGATTGTGCAGGACATTCATCCTTTTGTGGCCGAGCGCATGTGGTTGAATGACTTCGGCGACGTCCTCGTGGCCTACTGGGATCCGATCCATCCCGACCCGGTCTTCGGTATCGAACAGTGTGGCAACGTCACGCAGTACGCCGATGGACTCAAGATCGATTTCACTCTCTGGCCTGTCGCCCTGTTCCAAGAGATCGTTGCCGCACCAGTGCTACCGGCCGAGCTTGACGCTGGCTATCGAGTGCTGCTCGACAAAGACCACCTGACCGATAGCATACGCCCGCCCACCGCCACGGCTTATGTGCCAACACCACCCACCCTCACGACCTATCAGACTCTGATCAACGATTTCCTGAGCGATGCGCCCTACGTCGCCAAGTGTCTCTGGCGCGATGAACTCTTGCCCGCCAAGTGGTGCCTGGACTACGACATGAAGCACACCTATCTGCGGCAACTGCTCGAACGGCGCATGGAGATCGATCATGGCTGGTCGGTCCCGGCGGACTTCTTTGGCAAAGGGCTGAAAAAACGCCTGCCACCGCATATCTGGGCTCAAGTGGAACAGACCTATGTCGGCGCGCGATTAGCGGACAACTGGGATGCGCTGGCGCACACAATGGCCCTGTTTCGCCAGGTCGCGGTCGAGGTCGGCGCGCACCTGGGATATGCCTATCCCCACGACCTGCATCAACGCGTCTTGGCCTATGTCAACCATATCAGGCAACTGGAACCGCCAGCAACCGAAAAGTGAGCAACCCTGTTGGCAACTTCGCCCCATCCGATGTAACATCTGAGAACATTCCACCAGGAGACTTTCCTGCGGAACACGAAGGAGCCGTTCCACCGTAAGCGAAGTGACAACGTCTCTACCGAGGTTCAAAATATGCGTCAATCCATGTTGACTGAGGCGCAGGCCCAACTCCTGCGCGACGAGCGGGCCGGGCTGGCCGACATCCGGCTGGCGCTGGCCGATCTCGACGTGCCGCGCGAGTCGCTCGACACTTTACAACAGGCTATCCTGCAGCTCGACGAACTCTTTTTGCTCGTCGTGGTTGGCGAGTTCAACGCCGGCAAGAGCGCCCTGATGAACGCCCTGCTCGGCGAAAAAGTGCTGGCTGAGGGCGTGTTGCCCACGACCTCGCGAGTCACGTTGGTGAAGTGGGGGGAGGTCGTTGACGAGCAAGTGGTGGACGAAGGCTTCGCCAAGTTCACCCATCCCCTGCCCCTCCTGCGTGAAGTTAACATCGTGGACACGCCCGGCACCAACGCCGTCATCCGCCAGCACGAACGCCTCACCGACGAGTTTGTGCCGCGCAGTGATCTGGTGCTGTTCGTCACCTCGGCCGATCGGCCCATGACCGAGAGCGAGCGGCAGTTCCTCGACCGCATTCGCAGTTGGGGCAAGAAGGTCATCATCGCCCTCAACAAGGTGGACATTTTTGAAAATGAAGAGTCATTGAACGAAGTGCGAACCTTCGTCTTGAAACATACCGAGGCTGTGCTGGGCTTCACCCCCGAATTTTTCCCGGTCTCGGCCCGGCTGGCCGGGCAGGCCAAGGCGGCGAATGACTCGGCCGGAGTCGAACGCCTGTTGGCCGCCAGCCGTATCGAAGCACTGGAAAATTACATTTATGACACATTGGACGACTCGGCGCGGTTGAAACTCAAATTCGCCAGCCCGCTGGGTGTGGCCGAGCACATCGTCGAACAAGCCATGGCGGCAACCACGGAGCAGGAAGAAGCATTGAATGAGGACAAAGAGACGGTCTTCGCCCTGGAGTCCACGATCAATGCTTATGAAGGTGAATTGGGGAGCGAGTTGACTCCGCGTCTGGCCGAAGTTGAAAACATTTTGCAGAAGATGCAGGCCCGCGGTCTCGACTTCTTCGATAACACGCTGCGGCTGACCAACATCGTCGAACTGGCGCGCGGCGACCGGGTGCGGGCCAGGTTTGAGGAGCAGGTGCTGGCTGATGTGCCAAAACAAATCGAGGACAAAATCCGGCAGTTGATCAACTGGCTGGTGGACAAGGATTTGCACCAGTGGCAACAGGTGATGGGCTACTTGCAGAGGCGGCAAGCCCGTTACACCGATCACATCGTCGGTCAGGGGGCCGCCGCCCTCGACTCGCGACGCAAAGCCCTGATCGACTCGGCCGGCAAGACGGCGCAAAATATCATTGACTCTTATGATCGCGAAAAGGAAGCGCGGGAGTTGGCCGCCGAGGTGGAAACGACGGTGGCCCAGGTGGCGATGTTGGAAGTGGGGGCCGTCGGCCTGGGGGCGCTGGTGGTGCTGGTGGTGGCCTCGACCACGGTGGACATCACCGGCATGTTGGCCGCCGGGGCTTTGGCTGTGCTGGGGCTGTTCGTCATCCCCTACAAGCGCGGCAAAGTGAAAGAGCAGTTCCGGGAGAAGATGGAGGCTCTGCGAGCCAAACTACTGGAAGCTCTGAGCCACCAATTTAAGAATGAAGCCAACGAAGCCATCACCCGAGTGAAAGAAGGGGTTGCGCCCTACACCCGCTTCGTCCGCGCCGAGCGCGAGCGGGTGGACAAGACACAGGATGTCCTGCACGGTTTGCGCCAGAAAATTTCGGCCCTCAAGGGCCGGACGCAGGCGATGAAATAGACGCGCCGTTGGCCCGTCTGTTAGAATATCAGTAGATCACGAAAGGGCCTCGTAGCCTAGGGCCTTGTGCCCGTTTTGGCCGCCCACAAGGGGCTAGACTACGGATTTCGTGATCTACTGATATCAAAGTAGCGATACACTTTCACCAGCTTTTATATGGATACAACAACTACAACCACCCCCCGCACAGCCAACGCCACCCTGCCGGTTGAAGCCAGCTTTAAGCTGGCCCGCTTGTTGCGCCTGGCGACCTTTCAAATCGGTTCGGCGCTGGGCGATATTCTGATCACCAGTATCTGGAACCGGATCATGATCAGTGAACTGGGCATGAACGCCGCGCCGGTCGGCCTGCTCATCGCTCTGCGTTATCTCATCGCCCCCCTCAGCCTGTGGGCGGGCTACTGGTCGGACACGCGCCCCTGGTTTGGCTTGCATCGCACACCCTATATTTGGACGGGCCGGGCTTTAGTGGTGTTGTCCTATCCGCTGTTGCCGTTGAGCCTGTCGCGCTTTGCCGTGGATCGCGGCGATGCCCCCGGTTGGATCATCGCCGTCGCCTGCTTCGTCATGTATGGCGCCGGCACCCTCCTCTCGGGGAGTCCGTTTCTGGCGCTGGTGCGGGACTCTGTGCCCAAGCCGCGCCAGGGCTTGGCCATCAGCATCGTCGAGACGGCGCTCATCATCATGTTCCCCGTTGCCGCCATCAGCCTCGGGCGGGCGATGGAAGACTTTAGCCTGGCGGCCTTTTGGGCTGTATCCTTGACGGCGATGGCGATCAGCGCCTTCTTCTGGTTTTTTGCCATCGTGGGCGTGGAGCGGCCTCAACCTGCCTCGGCCCCGCGTCGTGATCCCGCACAGCGCCAGTTCAACTTTGCCGGGACATTCCGCAAGGTCTGGCAGGATTCAGACACGCGCCGTTTCTTCATCTTTCTGGCTTTGACCACCCTGGCGGCCTGGGCGCAGGATGCCATTCTCGAACCGTTCGGCGCGGAGGTGCTTAAACAGGGTGTAGGCCAGACCACGCGCTACTCGGCCTATTGGCAAACGGCAACAGTCATTTTCCTGCTCGGCAGTGTGCTCTGGTTGCGCCGCCGCCCGCCGGAGAGACAGGTTCGGCTTACTCAAATCGGCCTGGGGATTATGGCAGTGGGCATGGCCGCCCTGGCCCTCTCGGCGTTCGGGGCGCAGGTGCGAGTCCTGCAAATCGGGCTGGTCATTTTCGGCGCGGGCTTTGGCCTGTACACTTTCGGCGGCCTCAGTCTGATGACGGCCATGACCTCCGACGCTGAAGCCGGGACGTACCTGGGCTTGTGGACGATCTGCATCCTGCTCTCGCGCGGTATTGGCATCGGCCTCGGCGGTGTGTTACGCGACCTGCTGTTGCAGATCACCGGTTCACCGGGCTTGAGCTATGGGGCAGTCTTTGGGTTGGAGGCCTTCGGGCTG
>Ga0247727_10001512_pt1 | contig 55078 bp, 34 predicted proteins | sample WisWelCaveWW1625_FD_202498 | JGI IMG/M metagenome (GOLD analysis project Ga0247727, IMG submission 202498) | Biofilm microbial communities from Wishing Well Cave, Virginia, United States - WW16-25 | ecosystem: Environmental > Aquatic > Deep subsurface > Groundwater > Cave microbial mat | place... | reverse complement strand
GGCCGTCTTTGCTGAGCACGTCCCAGATTTCCGTGCCGTTGTCCAAAACACTCTCGTGCTCGAGTTGGCGCACCAGAACGCCGTTGACGTCGAAGATGCGAATGGCGCACTTTTGCGGCAGATTGATGAAATGAATTTCGCGCGGGCCGCGGCCGCTGCTGAACGGGTTGAGCGGCTCCCATCTTTCCGCGGCCACATACGGATTGGGGACGACGCGAATATTTTTTAACGCCTGTTTCGCCAGATCAGTATCCGCTTTCTCGCCGGCCACCGTGAACCGATACACGTCGCGCGAGAGAAACGGTTTGCGCAAAAAGAGATTCAGCGTGTCGCCGGTCTGCGGATTGCGGCCGCCGGCTTTGGTGTTCAGCGTGATCTGCCAGGTGAAATTCAATCTGCTGCCCGTGCCTTGTTCCATAAAGAAAATAATGTCGGTCTCATTCGCATCGTTGGGATTGATGCTGAACCGACCGTCAGCGCCGTTGATCTCGCCGAAAGCAAACGGCACGGCGCTCGCGTCCGCCGCATTAACGATTTTAAAATTGACACGCTTGCTCGGAAGTGGAACCCGCGAGGCGCTGATCACGGTATCGCGCGAGGTGGCAACGCCGATATCGCCGAAGATCACACGATAATCATTCGGCCGCTGCTCGCCGACCACATCGAGAAACGAAACCGGGCTGAATTGAAACGGATAAACTTCCGGCTTGCGCCATCCTGAAGCCGCCTCATTGAGCTCGACGCGTTTCTCATTGACAAACGTCAATCGCAGACCGTCGAACAGCGGCGTTTCATCGCTTTGCTTGAATCTCGTGCTCTTGTTGATTTTGATCGCGCCGCCGTCGGTGACGTCCGTCACCGTATAATTTTTCGTGGTCAGCGTGTCGAGACCGCGACCGACAATTCTGTCTTTAATGATCGTGTCTTGAAACGCAATTTGATACGTGTGGCCGTCTTGGACGCGGCGCGGATCGACGATTTTGAAACCGATCAGCCCGGTCGCGCTGCCGGCAGGATGCTCGAGCTTGGTGACGCCGGCCGGCAGATAACCCGCGACCGGCGCTTCCGGACGCACGACGACGACGTTCTGTCCGACTTTGATAATGCCCTGCGCATCGACATCGATACGGATCGACGTTTCCGTCGGCGCGACCGAGAGATTGGCCGACTGCAAGCCAAAATCGTACGCCGTCACCGCATAGTAGTAACGCTGGCCGTTGGTCACGGTCGTGTCGATAAATGAGTGCAACAGTCCCGTATCATTGCCCAAATCGAATTTCACGCCTCTGATGTCAACCGGATGCAAACCTTTGAGGCCGTCCTTTTTATCGAATTGCGCTATTGGCCGCAACAGCAGGGTGTTGCCGGCGGCGTCGGTAATCACCTTGGCGTCTTCAAATGCCGGATCGGTGGCGCGGTAAATGCGATAACCCTCGAAATCGCGCGCGGCCGCAGCGCCGACGATGCGGAGAATATAACGATCCACTGAAGCTTCCGCCACCTCATCCCAGTAGAGCGTCACTTTGCGATCGCCCGGCACGACGGTCACGGTCGGCTGCAGCGGCGCTTGCGCGAATTGATAATCGGCCTCATAAGCGTTGCGCGCCTGTTTTTGTTTTTCGACGGCGCTGAGCAAATCGTCATTTTTCGTGATGCCGCCGCCGGCCATCGCCACGGAAATCGCCATGCGCTGGCGCTGGCCGGGTTCCATCGGGAAATAACCGGAAGAAACGTACATGTCAAATTCGCCGGTGATGCGCTGGATAAAAATTCTTCCGGGCGTCATAAATTTCCGCCAGATAAAATCATCGGCCACCGAATTGAAATTGATGCCGAACGCCGGGTCCTGCAGTGCGCTGGTCAACCCGATCAAATCGGTTTCACTCACGTCGGTTTTATCGATATTCGGCTCGCCGGGAAAATTCGTGCCGGAGCCGCTCGTCGGCTTGCCGTCGCCCTCGCCGGGATCGCCGCTGCCTTCCACGCCGTCGAGACCGACGTCGTCCTGCCGGCCGCTCCAATCATTGTCATTGTCAAAACCGTCATCGCGCGATTCGTCGATCATCGGCGTGGCATTGGTGTAAGAAAAGGTCGCGGCTTTGCCTTTAACGATGAAACCGCGTTTGATGGTGTCGCCGGGCGCAAACGCAAGATAGTTGATGTAGCGCACCGGGCGCACTGTTCCGGAAATCTCGTCAAAGCGCGTTAAATGCAAAGTCTCGCGTTCGTCAATGAGGCCGTCCAGATCGTCGTCGATCAAATTCGCCGTGGTGTCTTCAACGAGCGCGATGCCCTGCGCCGGCAAATCAAAAAATCGGCCCAACGTTTTCACGCGGCCGCCGTTTTGTGGATAAGCGATGACTTGGCGCTCAAAAGTCGTTGAATCAATCAAAACGATTTTATCGCCGGGCCGCAGGCTCCGTGTTTGAAAATCTTCCGCTTTGAACAGCGGCACGATGGCGTCCGGATTCACGATTTGCGAAAAGACTCGCGCGTTCTCCGCGGCGTCGGCGTCGCCGTCGTTGTCGATGCCGTCAACGGTATTGCCCGGTGTTTCGAGAAACTTGATCGAGGCGACACCGACGGTCGTGCCCTGAAACTCTTCGGTGCCGACGCGATCAGCGTCCGTCAAAAACGCGATGCTGGTTTGCAAATCGACAAAGGGCTGGTCGTCCTGCGAATCATTGCCGACGATATCAGCCAGCCAGATCAGAAAAGAAGTTTTGGTAATACGTTTGGTGCCGTCGTTTAAAATATCATGAATGAAAAAAATGGCGTCGTTGATGAGCACCTGCGACCAGGCAAAAGCCCGCACATCCATGAGCAGCCCCAAACCGCCGCGCGTGGGATCGGTCTCATCCGGAACATAAGGCAACCGCGTGTAATTATCATCGGAGCAGCGATAAAACATTTCCTGATCAGCGTTGAAAATACTTTTGCCGAAGAAGCCGTTCCACGAGCCGACCCACCCCGGATCAGTCTGGTCGCTGCGCTTGTCGCGCCAACCGCCCTGCGCCGCGGTCGGCCATGACGCCGGCACATCACTGCGCGCCAGATTTTTGTCTTTTTCATCCGGATTGCTGAATCCTGGCACCGGTTCCATGCTCCACGATTTTCCCTGCGGACTCTCGCGAAACGTCGGGAAGTCGACGACCTGTATGACATTGCCGTTTTTATCGGTCACTTCGCCGGCGAGCCAGATGGCCACCAACGCCACATAAATGCGTCGCGTGTTTTTCGGCCATTCATAAGCAAACTCATCCGGCCGCCCTGAGGTGCGGCCGCTGAAGCCAAAATTGAACACCGAGGCGCGGAGATTGTTGCCGTCGAGATTGGATTTGCGCCGGAAATTCGGATCGCCGCGGTTGTCCGACGGAACGTGCTTCGGCGACTGCGCGAAGCTAATCGTGAATGCGAGCAGCACCGCCAGGCCGATCATGATGGCTTGGGTCCATAACAAAGTGGAAAAATTTTTCAGCTCTTTTCTCAACATGTGATTACCATCCCTCTCAACTTCGTTCAAACTATTAACGAATTTTTGTCATAACGCGATGGGAAGGGCGAAGGGCGAAAGGTGAGGGGCGATAGGCGCACCCATCACCCTTCGCCTTTCGCCCATCACCCTTCGCTCATCACCCTTCACGCGTTTCGCTAAAAGCTCATTTTTGCGCCAAACAGCACGCGCCGTGGCTCGGAGTAAAAATCCGGCACCACAAAAATCCCTGCCGCCGCGCCGGGCTGATTTTGGAACACCGTCACGTCCGGCTTGCCCGTGTCCGGAAAAATATTCACCGGATTTCTCGCGTCGAGCAAATTATACGCTCTCGCAAAAACCTGCACGTCGAACGCGCCCAATTTGAGATTCTTAAATCCGTTCAAATCCACCGTAAAACGATTCGGCTTGTTCCGGCTGTTTTGCTCGAGGCCGGAAAGAACGTTGCGGCCCGTGCGCGTGCCGGTGACGATCGACGGCGTGTACGGCTGTCCGGAATTCAGGCGCTCGATCATGCTCACGCCCCAATTTTTATCGCCGACAAAAATCGTCGCGTTCAGCGCATGACGTTGATCCCAATCCAGCGGCGTCAACGAGCGCGTCGGCTCCGCGCCGCCTTGCTGCGCGAAAAATTCCTCTTCGGGAGTCGAATTGGTGCCTTGCACGATTTGAAACGTGTAATCGATATTAAAGGAAAATTTATTCGCCAACTGCCGGTTCGCCGATAACACCACGCCGCGCACATTGGCAAAATCGCGATTGATTTTGCGCGCATACGCCACGCCGGCGCGCGCGGTCGGCAGCGGCTGGCCGGTCGAAATCCACTCGCGAATGTCGCGATAAAAGCCGGTGACATCGACGCCGATGTTGTCCGAGACTTGTTGCTGCAGACCCAATTCATACATCGTCGTGCGCTGCGGATTCAAATCCGGGTTGCCGAACGGGCCTTGCGTTCCGGCGGCATCCGAAACCTTCAGCTCGTCGCGGCGATAAAGCTGCTCATACTCCGGAATCTGCTGGAAAATGCCGTACGAAAAATGAATGACCCCGCGCTCGGTAATCGGATACGCCACGCCGAGACGCGGGCTGACCTGATATTTTTTGCCGGTTTCGCGATACCAAAACGCCTCGCGTTCGGCCAGCGTCAAAAGATTGCCGTCGGTTTGCTCCGCCAGGCCGATGACGCCGTCGTTGTTGAGATCTTTGTAAAGGTGATTGAGCTTGAAGGGATTGAAAATGTTGGGGTCTTCTAAATCCACCGGCACCCGGCCGCGCGCCTCAAAAATATCGAGACGCAAGCCGACGTTGATGATGAGACTCTCGTACTCGATCTTGTCCTGCGCGTACGCCGCCAACGTGCGCGGCTTGCGCGTGAAGCGGTCGTGCGTCGTTTCGCTGGCGGGACGAATCTCCGGACGGAACGGTTGAATTTGCTGGCCGTTCGCATCACTCGCCGGCACGAGCTGAATGTCTTCGAGGAAAACCTCGTCGAATTGCGCTTCGATGCCGGCCTTCACTTGATGGCGGTTGGAGATCTGGCTGGTTAAATCAAACTTGCCAAGCCAGCTTTGCGTGCTGCGTTGGAAGCGCCCCAGGTCCGTGCCAGACAAGGCAAACGCAAACGCGCCGGCATTCAACAAGCGCGGATCGACGTAACGGCTGTCCTCCGGGTTTTCGTAGAGCCGCGAAACCAGCTCATTATATTTGTACGCGCCTTTGATTTCATAAAACGTTCTGGCCGTCACCGCATGCGTCAGGTTCGCGACGATCGTGCCGCCCTTCTCGTCATCGCTGCGATCGCCGAGCGGATTGAGCTTGAAGAAATGATTGTAATTATTCTTGTCTTCCATGCTGCCCAACGCCGAGAGCTTTAGCTTGAACGGGCCGGAGAGACGCCACTCCACACTCGTTTGCCCGCTCCAGCGTTTGCGGAAATTCATGGGAACGGGCTTGCCGTCGCCGGGCACGGCAAAATTGGTGTCGCCGCGAATGAAGCCCTGCGGCGAATAAACATTCCGGCCGTACAACCAGCCGTCGTCATTCCAGCGCCGCGCCGTCGCAAAAAACGTGAGGCGATCTTTTATGATCGGGCCGCTCAACGAGCCTTGAAAATTGTAATTGTCAAAAAAATTAACGTCGTCGATATTATAAAAAATTTCTTGGCGCGGGCTGAGATAATCGCTGACCCAGGCTTCGAAGTTCCCATGAAAATCATTGCCGCCGGTTTTGGTGACGATGTTGATCAGGCCGCTCATCGCCTGGCCGTATTCGGCGTTGAACGTGCCGCTCACCACCTGCAATTCCTGAATGGATTCGTTTTCGACCTGAAAAGATTGGCCGCGCGTGTAATCGTCGGTAATGCGAACGCCGTCCACGACGTACGCCACTTCCGTCGAGCGCCCGCCGCGAATGTGAATGCCGCCGCCGGCGTCGCGAGTGATGCCGGCCTGCAAATTAATCACGTCCGCAACTTCCTGCACCGGAATACGGGAAATTTCCTCGGCCTGCACGCGCGCTTCGGAGGAGGTCAAATCTTTGCGGATGATCGGCCGCTCCGCCACGACGACAACTTCCTCGCCGATATTGACCGCTTCCTGCGAAAGCGTAAAATTGAGCGTCGTCGTCAAATCGGTGAGCACTTCGACGCTTTGCTGGACGACGGGTTGGTAACCGATCAACTGGGCGCGCACATTGTGTTTGCCCGGCGGCACGCGCAGGATGACGAATTTGCCGTCGAAGTCCGTTACCGCGCCCAGGGTTGTTCCGGCAACAATCACGTTAGCGCCCGGCAGGCCTTCCTTCGTGGCTTTGTCGATGATCGTGCCGGTAATTTTACCGGTGGTCTGGGCAAAACCTGCTGTGGCGATCAGCACGCCCAAACTCGCGATCGCGCCTTTTAAATACGTCGTGATGGTTCTCAAGGTTTACTCCCTTCCTTGAATGCGTTCACAACTTCCAAGAAACACCGGAGTGACAAACTGAAGTTTGTCACTCCATTCGTATCGTAGCCAACCGTTCCGGAAAAACGGCGACGCGCGTGTTTTTATGAAACTCGCCAATCTTCCGGCGGCGCACGTCGTCCCAGTGCATCGTTCGCAGCGCCGCTTCAACGTCTTGCCGTGCTTCATCAAAACTGCGCGGCCGCGCCGGACGTTTGCCGATACATTCCAACAACACGTACATGGAATCCATGTGTACCGGGCCAACCCCCTCTCCGATCTGCATGGAAAAAACTTTGTCTGCCCACTGGCCGAAATCCTCCGGTTTGAGATAGCCGAGCTCACCGCCGCGCTCCGCGCTCCAGCGCCGCGTCGAATATTTTTTGGCCAGCGCTGAAAACGCCGCGCCTTGTTTCAACTGGGCCGCCACGCGTTCGGCCTGAGTTTGGTCGGGCAAAACGATTTCGCGCAGATTCACTTCGCCGGGCGCGGCGAAACGGCCCGGATCTTTCGCATAATAGCTCCGCAGCGAGTCTTCCAAAATTTGCATCTCGCTGCGGAGTTTTTTCTCCATCCGATCTAAAAGATAATTGTCAAATTTTTCCGCGACCTTTTCCTTATATTGCGGCTGCCGCTCCAGCTTCGCCTGGCGCGCTGCGGCCAGAATAAAATCGCGCGCCACCAGCCCGGCGATAAAATCCTGCAGCGTTTCACGGTTGCGAATCCAACGGTGTTGCGGCGCCGCCGTGAAGCGCAAACGCTCCCGCAGCGTCGCCACCTCCCAAACGCCGAGCTGCGAGCGCAGCAATTCTTCTTTGCTCAATTCGGCATTGCCATTCAAAAAATTTTTCGGCTCGATTAACGCCTCATCGTGCTGATCCTTATTATTAAGGAGAGCCAACAATTTCTCGACCACCGGCGCATTAAAGGAAATCTCGAGCCGGCGGCGCAGCGAGTCAACATAAGCTTCCGTGGCGGCGCGAACTTTACGCGTGCGCCAATAGCCCTCGAGCTTGTCGCGATGTTGCGCATATTCATATTCCGTCAGCAGCGGTTTGGTGACGCGAGCATCGACGCGAATGATGCTGTACCCGTCGAGCGTGCGCACCGGCCTGGAAATCTCGCCGACTTTCAGCGCCAACGCCGCCTCCTCGAAAGCCGGCTCCATCTCATCGACCGTGAACGCGCCGAGCTGGCCGCCGGAATTTTGCAGCACCGGATCTTTGAACGCCCGTTTGGCGAGTGTCTCGAAGCTGGCGCCGTTTTGCAAAGCCGCACACAGTGAATCGGCCTGCGCTTGCGTTGGCGCATACAAATGCCGCGCTTGCACTCGCGTGTTCAAATTCACGAAAAGCTGCTTCAGCTCCGCCTCACTCACCGTCACGCGACTCGCGATGAATCGGCGATTGAACGCGTCGAGCAATTCCTGAACTTCGAGACGCGCCCGCTCGTGCCTGCCTTCACGATCCTCGGCGTAGCCGCGTTGTTCAGCGGCGATAATGAGCAGCTCTTCATCGACAATATTTTTTAGAATCTGCCGCCGGGCTTCTTCATTGTCTTGCACGCCGCCGCCGGTGCGCCGGCGAAACTCGGCATAGCGTTGGATGAAATCCTGATGATCGATAACACGACGATTGATGATCGCAAGAGTTTTATCGTCACTTTCCGCTTTATTTTTGCCGCAGGCCCAAAACAAAACGATGAAAGCGGAAAAAACAAGGAAAGCGCTAAAACCGGCCTGGCGGCAAATCATCAGTTTCATATAGTATAGTAGTGATGCGAATGACCAGTTGAAAGTTCGAAGAGTTTAAAGCAATGAGTCAAAATCATTGAACCGCTTTTAATCATTTTGACTTCAATTATTTTGACTTTATGTTTTCTACTGGTCAATCGTAGCGCGGCGTTGGCCGCAACCAAAACTGCACCACAAAGGGCACAAAGAACACAAAGATTTTTTCTTTGTGCGCTTTGTGTTCTTTGTGGTGAAAAAATCTTCGCGGTCATGATAGTTTTTTCAGGGGCTACTATATTATTACTGTTTGCGCAATTTGTCAAGGCCAATTTTCCGATTATTTTTTCGCCTTGCCGGAGCTTTCGCGCACGATCAACTCGGTTTCGATGCGAAGATGTTGCCGCCGCGAATCCGGATCGTCAATCAACTGCATCAACCGCTCGACGGCTTGCTTGCCCATTTGCAACATCGGCTGTCGCACGGTGGTGAGGCCGACGTACTCCGCCAGCTCGATGTCGTCAAAACCGACGATGGCAATATCTTCCGGAATGCGCAGGCCGGATTCGCGCACCGCTTTCATCGCGCCGAGCGCTTGAATATCGCTCGCGACAAAAACGCCGGTGGGGCGCTTGCCGTTGCGCTGCAGCAATTGTTTCATGCCGAAATAACCGGTTTCTTTGTTGAAGCCGTCGTTGCGCCGCACCTGTTCATTCTTCAGCATATCGCTGCTGACGATCAAATCATCGCTAATCGCCACTCCCGCCTCTTGCAAAGCGTTCTGAAAACCGGCATGGCGATGCTGCGCCGGCGCGCTTTCGTGATGGCCGGTGATCATGGCGAGACGTTTGTGGCCGAGGTGCAACAGATGCCGGCCGGCGATATATGCGCCGGTCTGGTTATTCACCGTAATCGAATCGAACTCGCGATGAAACGCATCGACCAGCACCAGCGGCAATTTTTTGCGCTGAAACTCTTTTGCAAAAGCCTCCGGCAGCGGCAACGACACTAACAACACGCCGTCAACGCGGCGCTGCTGCAGGGCGCGTTTCAAATAAAAATCTTTGTCGTGAACGTCTTCAATGGAATAAAGGATGAGATCGTATTTATAGTGCGCGGTGGACTGTTGAATGCCTTTGAGCAGCTCAACATAAAAATGGCCGGTAAAAAACGGCACCAGCGCGGCAAGGGTCAGGGATTTCCGGCGCGCCAATCCCTGCGCCATCGCATGCGGCTGGTAGTGCAGCGCTTTGATGACTTTTAAGACGCGATCGCGCGTAGCCGGTAAAATTCGCGGGCTGTTGTTGAGCACCCGCGAGACGGTGCCGATGCCGACGCCGGCTTTTTTCGCGACTTCGTAAATCGTTACGGCCATGTTAAGCACGAAAAATGAGAGTGACCGGTCACTTCAAGCGGTTGCAGAGTAGAACATTTTGTGCGTCAACAGCGACCGGCCAGTGACTTTCCAAACACGCGCAGAGGGTGCAGCCGGAAACTTTTCGATATGACTCAGGTAAAATTCAGCCAGCAGGAAATCCGTGGAAGCACTTCCACGAATATGGAATTATACGAAATCCTCGCATGATTGTCAAGAGATTTTTCGCGCCGCTTCACTTTCGGGCGCTACGTTGAAAATTAAATTCCCGCGGGCGACTTAAAATTCAAAAGAAAAGTGCTTGAAAGAGTCGCCCGGTTTGCTTATCTTCTCAAGCAGCAGATTCGGAGAACATCAAGAAATGAAAACGCTCTATAATATAGAAGTAAACCCCGGCTTGCTCTGGGATCATAACTTTTCGCCGGCGGAAATGGAGCAGGAAAGTTTCTTCATTTGGTATCTTGGGCGGCTTCTGGAGCGAGGCACGGCAGCGGAGGTCAAACGTCTCCCCACCGAAGTTGTTGCCCGGTATTTGGAGCGCCTTAGCATTCCCCGTCGGGTTCGGCGCTTTTGGCAATGGTATCTCAACGAAGCGTAAATTCAGACAATGAATATTCTAACGCCGTTTCAGGAAACGCTTTTAAAAGAAATCGGGCGGTCTACGTTGAATGAAGTCTTTTTTCTAACCGGAGGAACGGCGTTGAGCGCTTTTTTTCTCCAACATCGCTACTCTGAAGATCTTGATTTTTTCACGGATCAACCCGAGCAGGTTCCTCAAGCGCTGCCAATTCTGTAAAACATCGCCCAACAGATAAATATTGATGAACTCAAAACTTTCTTTTTAACACAAGCTAAAACCTTAATGAAATAAGATGCTCCAGCTTACGGCCTTTCCTCTTGTTTAAATAAAAGACGTAATAACCTTCCCACCGAAGCCGGTGCGACGCCGGCCTCGTAATTCTGCTTCCCAATCTCAAACGCCAGCCGCCATTGTTGCATCAGCACGCGATAGCCGTACCACAAACCATTCTTCGAATCGTACGCCTCGGAGGTGACGCCGTTGAGGTCAACGACTTTAAAATTACTGCCATTTTTAATATTGGCGATGACGGGTGTGCGAATATCGTAGCGGCCGGAATAAAACCCTTTGAAGCTTTTGCTGATTACATCGAGACGCGCTTCCAGTTCCGGCGTTTTAATAAACTCGCCGTCTAAAAACAAAAATGCCAAATTCATTTCCCGGCGCATATTCCTGCACGATGACGTCGAATCCCTGCCTCTACGCGCGCGATAGGAATATTTTGGTTTTTAAATTTTATTAAACTATTGTCATAAGGCTTGCGCTTTAACTTTCCGTTATATATATTGCGCTCGGTTCGGGGCAAGACCAAATCATCGCCGACACGGGAAAGAGCGGAACATCTTCTCGCACAATTTCGGGCTCTTCACGCTTTATTTTATAGGAGACAAACCATGCTTCAGACCAAAGCCTTTTCGTGTTTATCCCTTGCCGCCGTTTTGCTATTTACTTTAATTTTATTCAGCCCGCTGCCCGCCCAGCAATACGGCTGGAAGGTGATCGCCAGGCCGGCCAGCTCTCCTCTCTACGCGGTAAAATTTGTGGATAATTTGCATGGATGGTGTGCCGGAGCAGATACAATTTATCGAACTTCAGACGGCGGAATAACTTGGATGCCTACAGTGGTATCCTTTACTCCATGTTCGATTGCCATGTACAACAACCTTGTTGGTTGGGCGGTAGGTTATAAAGATTCAATCGGAAAAACCTACAAAACAACGAATGGGGGGAATAAGTTGGTTTGAACAACTCTCGATAGCGAATCGCACTTTTTTAAGTGTGGCGGCTCTGACGGCAAAAAAAATTACAGCCGTTGGCGCAACCGCGCGTCCTTTTCCTTATTCTGGAAAAATTTTGCAAACCATAGATGGTGGTTCTCTTTGGACTGAGCGAACACTTGCGGATAGTATCGCACGATTCGAGCATGTTCAATTTGTCGATTCGCTACATGGTTGGATAAAGAGCGCTTTTTTAAGTAAAGTTTGGCGAACTTTAGACGGCGGCAAGGCCTGGGAAGCCTTTTTAACGCCTGGTGATTTTGCAGCTGTTTCCTTTATTGACCAGGCGAAAGGCTGGGCGATTAGAAGTAACACAGATGTTTTTCAAACAAGCAATGGCGCTATGGCGTGGAATCGCATCGCTTCAATCTGGGATCAGGAGCGCGATCCCTTTTTGCATCCCTCCGATATTTCATTTGTTGATAGCCTCCGGGGATGGGCCTTTGGCGACTTCACCTTTTTCTACTTACCCTATCGATATAAAGGAATATACCGGACGGTCGACGGCGGTAGAACCTGGAAGAGAGAACAGATCAGTTCGGATCCATTGAATTGGGGGTATGTTGCTGATGGAGAAATGATCGAGGCCACACATGGCTGGGCGGTTTGTAATGATGGTAAAGTACTTCGATATGAATTGATAACCGAGGTTGCAGAAAAACCTTTACAAAATTCAAATTTTTTTTCGCTTCACCAAAACTATCCCAATCCTTTCAATCCGGCAACGATGATCGAGTATGAAGTGGCGCATCGTGCCATGGTCCGCATTGCTATTCATGATATACTGGGTCGCAAAGTGGCGCAGCCTGTCAACAGCGAACATGCACCAGGAGTGTATCGCTTCCGTTTCAATGCTTCAAATTATTCCGGCGGCGTTTATTATGTCATCATGAAAGCCGGAACATTTTCGGAAACCAAACAAATGACAGTGTTCAAATAAATCATCAGGAGATGAATTATGTTCATAGCAAAAACACTCTTACACCGAATGTGGGTTGCCATCTTGCTTTTGCTGCTGTTCAGCCCGCTCAACGCCCAGCAATATGGCTGGAAGGTGATCGCTAGGCCGACTAGCCGCAACCTGTATGCGGTGGAGTTCACCGATGCCTTGCACGGTGTATGCGCAGGGATTGACACCATTTATCGCACGACAGATGGAGGCGCAACTTGGCAAAGGGTTCGAGGACCGTCGAATGCTACTTTCACTGACATTTCTTTTGCTGATCAGTTAAATGGCTGGATTGTTGGAAACTTTGCTGGGGCCGCAGGATTGATTTGGAGAACAACGAATGGAGGCGCTTCCTGGACCCAGCAAGTTGCTCCTGATACTCGCTTCGTCCTTCGCCATTGGAGCACTGCCGCGCAAAACTTGACTGGCAACACGACAGTGGGAGTACGATCTGCAATTCCGGATACCGGCATTCTTAGGATGACTACCGACGGTGGCGTGAGTTGGAAGCAGCGAACCCTTGCCGACAGCATCGCCGCGATCAATAAAATTACCTTTATTGATTCCTTGCGCGGTTGGGCGTTGGGAACGCTCAGAAATGCTGAAGGCATTCTTTTGCGCACTCGCGATGGCGGCAGAACCTGGAAGGTTTATAAAACGCCAAAACCTTTCACTTTTGTAGCCATATCGTTCATTGATAGTTTGCGAGGATGGGCGTCATCAACCGGCATTTTTCGCACGCGCGATGGCGGTGAAACCTGGCAACGCCAGTATTTTGATCCGAATGGCGAAGTTGGAGGGCTGGCAATTAGTTTTATTGATAGCTTAAACGGTTGGTTGTTCGGGGGAGTATTTTACCAGGGCATTATTACTGAAGTCATTCACCGCACCAGCGACGGAGGAAATAGCTGGCGCCGTGAATCGATCGGCCTCACCGGAGATTTTGGCTATTTAACCGACGCCGTGATGCTTGACCCGTATCATGGGTGGGCCGTATCTTACGATGGCGCCGTCCTTTCTTACCAACTGCTGACAAGCGTGGCAGAAAAAATCGAGCAAGCGCCCAAAGCATTCGCGCTCGAACAGAATTATCCCAATCCCTTTAATCCGGCCACCACCATTCAGTATTCCATCTTAAAAAGGTCACCGGTTACGCTCAAAGTTTATGATGCGCTCGGCAGGGTGATCAACACGTTAATCGATGAAATACAGGAATCCGGAACCTATCGGGCGACTTTTGACGGGTCAAGTTTAGCGAGTGGCGCTTATTTCTACAAATTAGTTGCCGGTGAATTTACCGCAACCCAAGTGATGAACCTTTTAAAGTGAAAGGAGACTTGCCATGACAAGAGAATTATCACACCGTTCAATCTGGTTATTAGCCTGTCTGCTGGTGACCGGAAAATTTGCTTTTGCCCAACAGACCGGCCCGGAATACGGTTGGTCGAGCCTGGCGCCGCCGCCACCGCCTTCAACAACACGGGCTTGGGAACGATCACCGATCGAGAGCTTTTCTTGGCCTACGAGTGTTAAACCAGATGAGACCATAACATTCTACACGAGTGTTAAAGATACCGCCAACCATCCTTCTTACCGTATCCAAATATTTCGCATGGGTGACAGCACGCCGCGAGTCGACCTCGGGCCATTTCAAAGTCATTTTTATCCGCTGCGCGCACAAAATGGCGCTTACATTTACCCAAATGACATCAATCCGCCGAAACCGATTGACTTCAAACGCGGTTGCAGTCAATGGTGGGCCAGTAGTGCGCAAGCTTATTCCATTCCAACGACGGGATGGCCAAGCGGTCTTTATTACGCCAATATGGTTTTTACTCCGGCAACCACTGATACGGGCACGGCTTATTTTGTTATACGCGCCGCCAACCCTGGAACGAGTTCCAAGATTCTCTACAAATTTCCGGTTAATACCTACCAGGCTTATAATTGGTGGGGAGGCGGCTCGCTCTACTCTTGCACGCAAGATGCTGCTTCGCTGACGGTCACGGATTCGATCGCTATGGATCGCCCTCTCAAATTCGAATTTTCCAATACGCTTAAATTATATTCTGTTGACAGATATTTTATTCGGTGGGCCGAAACGAGCGGCTACACGATGGAGTATTGCGATAATACCGATGTAGATAAGAATGAGGCGAATTTTCTTTCGAACTACAAATTCATCGTTCATGTTGGGCACGATGAATATTGGTCAGGACCTTTCCTAACAAACGTCGGAGAAAGAGGTCATGAGGAAAATTTCAAAAATGCCGGCGGCAATCTGGCTTTTTTTGCAGCCAATACTTGTTACTGGAGAATTTATTGGGTTCCAAATGCTGGAGGCGTTATAGATTACAAGCGTTTGAAATGTAAAAAAGACAAATGTGACGGCGCAGACTATCCACCGCCTGATCTCTGGCGTGCTGGGAACAATAGCAATCCGGAGGCTTTCTTCATCGGTTCGCAGTATGAAAAAGGCTATAACGACGGCCAAGATCTACCGGCACAAGTTTACAACAAGGAGCACTGGATTTTCAAAGGAACGAACCTGCAAAACGGCCAGCTTTTTGGTTTGGGAAACGATCCGAGTCATACGAAGGGCATTCTTGGCCCGGAGATTGACAACACCAATTATTCAGAGAAGCCGCAATTTGCTTTCTTGAATACCTTGGAAATCCTGGCAGAAAGGCTGGTGCCAACGGTGGTGCGGGAAGTGCCGGTCAAAGTAACCGCCGATATCGCTCATCAAGCCACTTATTATGAAGACACACAAAGCAATGCGCGGGTTTTCAATGCGGCAACGATTCAATGGGCACGCGGCCTGGCAGAATACTACGATGTCAATGATTGGAATCGGATGAAGCAGATCAACAGCAATATCATGGACCATTTCTCTTTCAAGAAGTATCTCGGTAAAATCTACGTCGATCTGACCTGGGGCGATGATGAAACCACCATTCAACTCGATGGCGATACTTTCATCCAGCCCGGAAAAACATTGACGTTGACCAACAACTTCACCCTTACCATCAACCCCGGCGTCACGCTCTACGTCGACGGCACGCTTGTCATCGGCAAAAACGTCACCATCACCGGCGGCGGGAGTATTATCACGCGCGGCAGCGGCAAAGTTCTCGTGACCAACAGCGCCACGGCGCTCGCTGCCAACAACAGCCGCAAGCTCGCGCGGGATGCGATCGGCAACTACCATTTGGTGTTTGAAACCGAGGGCGAAATTTGTTATGAGAAACTGACCAATGGCGGAACTGCCCTCAGTGAATTTCGGCTGCTCAGCAACGGCACCGGCGGCGGGAAAACCAATCCTTGCATTTATGTGCGCGACGGCAATATTCTGGTCGTCTGGCAAAAGAACACCGGCAGCTCGCACGACATCACATTTCACAAAAGCACGGACTACGGCGCAACGTGGCCGACGAGCAATCGCATCGTTATTGCCAGCGCCGTCGGCAGCAATCCACCTTTGCCGGTCATTGTCAGCGCGCGAACCAACGAAGTTCTCGTGGTCTATCGTACCGCCACCAATTTGAGCTCCCGCGCTTCATCGAATTACGGCAGCACCTGGGGTTCGATCACCGCAGTTCCGTCTTCCGGCACTTCCGGCAATTCGCCGACTCTTGCCGTTAACACGACCAATTACGGAGGAAATGCCCGTGCCGCGCTGGTCAATGCGGCTACAGGCGGCAACGGCGCCATCTTCTATCGCTATTATAAAAATGGTCCGGACTCAACCGGTTGGGCTTCATTATTAAAAAATCTTTCCATCATCGCGCCCGGCACTTACACCGGCCATAAAAATCCGTCGCTGGCGCCCAAAGGGAACAACAGCGTCGGACTGCACGTCGCCTGGGAAGCTAATTCCGGTTCAAATGGCGTCATCATCCATCGCAAAGCAACGGATTGGTCCACCTGGCCAAATGTTTATTCGTTAACTTATTATGAGCAGCAACAACAACCATCAATTACCGGCCTGCAATATGACACCGCGGAGTTGCTGTTTAAATATGCCACCCAAAACTACATTTACAAAATGCATTACGATGGCACTTATTGGAATCAGGCGCCGGTTTATGTGGGAAGTGGCGTCAATCCTTCAGCATCGGTTATGCCGTTGGGCACGACGGGAGCAAAATACGTTTGGACGGCAGTTGCTCACCCTTCTTCTCTACCGCCTTATGAGATCAAACTCAGCAGCGAAACGTTGAACAAATCCACCGCCAATCCGCTGGCAACGGTTTATCATCGCTCCATTGCCGTCATCGACACGACAACCCAAAATTGGCTGGAAGTCCGTCTCGATAAATTAGCCGTAAAAACCAAAGCCGGCGAGCAGCTCGTTATTCCATTTACCGAAGCCAAAGAAGATGAAAACACTTTGAAGCCAGCTAAAGCTTTTGACAATTTAGCTTCATCGGCCATCACGCTGCCCACCGACGCCGAAAGCTTGTTTGTGAGTTGTCAAGTGAATGGGCAAGGCCTGTCAACGATTAAAAATAACGCCAATGCGATCAGTGTCGAACTCAAGCTTACCGCCAAGAAAGCCGGTACGCTCAAATTGCCGATCATCACAACGACCATTGATGATCTGCCGGAAACCGTGCGTACCTTTGCCATCGGCATCACAAATTTGGCCGGTGACGAGGCCACTTTGCTCATCAGCGTTTCAGGAGTTTCCAACAAATCGTCGCTCATCGCCAGCCTCGGCCACATTTATGAAGTGGTTGAAACGCCGATTGGAAAAGTTTTAAGCACAATCGCAGAAAATACCGCGCCGAAAGAGTATGCCTTGTCGGCTTATCCCAATCCATTCTCCGCGAACGGCGCCTCCGGCAATCCCTCGACACAAGTTCATTTTGCCATGAAAGCAGCGGGCTCGGCCACCGTGCGCGTTTACAATCTCAGGGGCCAACTCATCCGCGAGTTGTTGAACGATCATCGTGACATCGGCGAGTATACGATGCCGTGGGATGGAAAAGATGCTCGCGGCGCAGCAACAGCGAGCGGCGTTTATTTCATTCGCTTTGCGGCAGGAAATACCGTAAAGGTCAACAAAGTCATGCTGGTGCGGTAAAAGTGAAAGTCCGACTTGGACGTGACGGCTTTTGTAGTTTTGTAAGAGCTTGCAGTCTAAGTCGGACTCACTTTTTCAATAAAAGGCCCGCCAGCCTCTTCAGCGAAGCCGGCTCCACACCTGCCCGGCGATTCTGCTTTCCGATCTCAAACGCCAGCCGCCATTGTTGCATCAGCACGCGATAGCCGCACCACAAACTATTCTTCGGATCGTAAATATGCGTCGCTTCGGAGGTCACGCCGTTGAGTTCGACGATTTTGAAGCCAATGCCATTTTTGATGTCATCAATTGAAGATGTGCGAATATCGTAACGGCCAAAATAAAAACCTTTATATCTTTTGCTGATGGCATCAAGGCGCGCTTCCAACTCCGGCGTTTTGATAAACTCGCCGTCCAAAAACATCGCGCCGCGGCAGTGCGTGCCGACCTCGACCAATTTGACTTCCTCCCCGCTCGCCGGAATGTTGTACAAATCGGGTTCATGCTTTTGCAAATGCAGTCGCGCCATGCAAACGGCGCGATCATCGGCGAGAATCAATTCTTCCAGCGCGCGCTTGCCGTCGCCCGTGACGGAAATCAGGCGCTTGTCCGTAATTGAATAAATGAAGCCTTTTTGCGCATTCGGATAGCGGATATAAAAAATGCCGAACTCATTTCCCGCGACATATTCCTGCACGATGACGTCGAAATGGATTCCGGCGAGATATTCTTCCAATTGTAATTCAGTGCGCGCGAATAAAACTCCCGCGCCGCGCTGGCCTTTGTCCGGTTTGATGACGATGGGCAAAGTCAAATTGTTCGCGCGCATAAACTCGCGTACTTGCTGGAGCCGCGCTGCCACTGGCAAATTTTGTTCAATCAAAATATGCCGCGCCACAAAGCCGTTTGCGCCTGACAGGCCCTCGAGAATTGCGGCTTTCGATTCACCGATGAATCCACTTTCCGGAATCGCCGGATTGGCTGCGGTAAACAACGTGAGGCTGCGATGTTTGAGGCCGAGATAAAGTATATAAAGGATAATCGGCGGATAAAAAACCCACAACGGCCAAAATTCCCATCGCACCAGACGGCGCCATGAAGAGAGCAACAGCCGCCGGCCTTTGTAATTGAACAAAGGAATGGCGATTTTAAAAAAAGCGTAAATCGCCACGAGGCTGGCGAGGCCGATGCTGAGCGCATATTTTTTGTAAGCCGTCATCAGCGCAAAGGCCTTCTCGCCAACCAGCATCGCGACGCCGACGAGCAGCGGCGTCCATAGCAGCGAAGCGAGCAGAAAGAAAAACGAAAAGCTCCAGAAGTGCGTGTGCAAAACGCCGGCGGCAAAATAAGTCGGCAGCCGGCTGCCCGGCAAAAAGCGGCTGAGCAGAATCATTTTGGCGCCGCGTTGATTGAACCAGGCCGTGCTGCGCTGGAGATCATCGGCCGAGATGAACCATTTCAGCGGGGCATGCCGAACCGCCGGCCGGCCAAAAACTCGGCCCGCCCAGAACAGCAGCAGATCGCCGAAATAAATTCCGAGAAAGCAGGCGAGCGTCGCCGGGAAGAAATCAATCGCGCCGCGCGCCGCCATCAAACCGGCGCCGATGCAGGTGAGATCTTCGCTGGCCAACGTTGCGGCCGCAATCGACAACATGAGCACGAAGAGGCCGATACCGCTTTTGAACGGGCTTTGCTTTTGCGCAAAAGGCAACCGCGCTGCTGCTATTCGTTCGTGATCCGCGGTCATGCGCGTGGGCGCTTGGCCGCTTTCAACCTCGCCGACAAAACGTTGAATATCCGGCACGATCCACTGCCAGCGGACAAATGCCAAACCGTGTCCGCTTTGATAAGTTTTCAATTCACTCTGCGGCACGAGGCGGTGGTGCTCGGTCGCAACGGCGAGAGGAACCAGCTCATCGTGAACGCCGTGCAAAATGAGCATCGGATTTTTATACTTCAGCAGATACTGGCGCAACGGCCGCTGATCGGTGTCGTAAAAATTTCGGCCGTAACGCGTGTTGAGCATCGTCCGATCCATCCCGCCGAAATGCGGGAAGGCTTCCTGCAAAAACCACAGCAGGCCAAGCTGAACGCCGTGTACGGCGTGATTCAATTGATAATCGCCGAGCAATTCCAGCTCCTGCACGCCGATGGCCGAGAGCATGATGAGCGATGAAATTTTCTCCGGCGCAATTTCCGCCATATTGATGGCAACGCCGCCGCCCATGCTGTACGCGACGACATGCGCTGGCGCAATCTGCAAATGTTGCATGAGCTGAAAAACATAGTGCGCTTGGGCGCGCACGGAGTAATCAGGAACGGCAGCCGTCGAGGCGCCGAAGCCCGGCAAATCCGGCACGATGACACGATAATTTTTGCCGAGCGCCGGGCCGAGATCGTCAAAACATTCTGAGCCCATCGGGCTGCCGTGCAATAAAACAAGCACTGGGAGTGAATCTCTTCCTGCGGGGAAGAATTCGCGATAGGCGAGTTGGATTGGCCGATCGGTTTGCCGAGCATTATCGATCGCCGACAAATGCGCGAGTTGTTTGCCCTCGGTGAGCGGCGTTTCAGCAGGCGTGTAGCGGCGCACGAGGTGCGATGAGCCGAGCAGCAGTAAATAGCCCGCCACCAACCAGAAGCGCCAGCGTTTATTTTTTGGGGAATTCATATATAAAGTAAAGCCGGACTTGCGCTCGACGCTTTTCTCATTTAGCGAAATCTCGCCGCGCAAGCCCGGCTTCGCCTTGTCTACTCATCAACCGTCGGCACAAATTGCTCATCGAGGCGGCGCCACAATTCCTGCGCGAGGCTTTTGCGGTCATCGCCCTGCACCGTGGCCGCGCCGAAGGTGATGGTGGCGTCGATCCGCGACAGCTTTAAAAGCTCCAGAAAATGCGGGATAAACGTCATATTGCCCCACCAGCTCACGGCGAGATGAGCCGGCGGATCCGCGGCGCCGGTGCGATAATGAATCGTCGCATACGAAACCGGAAACTTTTTCGCTGCCGCGAATTCGAGCAGTGATGACTTAAAAGGAAGTACTTCGCTGCCTTTTGTACTAGTGCCTTCTGCAAACACAATGATACTGTCACTCTCATGTATTGCCTTATCTATTAGCGCATTGACGCGAGGAATATCTTTTTTACTATACCGATTAATGAACAATGTGTCTACCGATTTAGCCAATAAGCCCAATATAGGCCAATTTTTCAAATCCGCCCTAGCTACAAAAATACAATTGAATTGAGCAAAGAAAAGGATGATATCAATATAGCTCAAATGATTAGAAACAAGAAAGAAAGGTGGATGAGGTGATTGCCCTTTGAGATGGAGTTGAATACCAAAAATTTTGACAACCATTCTCGCCCACAAACGCACCATAAGGTTTCTCCATCGTATATACTGATTTCTGAAAAAGAAAAAAACGAATTTTCCAACATGTAAGAACAAATAGCAGAAGGCAGTCACGAAGCTAAAGGTAAAAAGGCGATAAAAGAATTTAAAAATGCTTTTCATTGAAAAACATCCGAAACGTTCGGTTATCCAGCGTGGCAATATCCAGCATGACGAGATAATCGATGGTTTTGAAATGGCGATCGATGGCCGGCGGACCGCAAACCTTCGCGCCGTATTCCAGATAAATCCGGAACAACCTGGGAATCTTGACGCGCAGATTTTCCGGCGCCATGAAATCATCCTGATAGCACAAACAATGCGCTTGCGGTAAAATTTGCAGTTCCGAATGCACATGCCCGTTGGCCCGCAAGTAATCCATCACCTGCCTGCCTTCGGCGGGATTCTGGCTGGTGAGCGAGCAACAGCCGAACAAATAACGTTTCCGCGTCAGCATCATGTAAACGGCGAGGCCGCGCCAGAGCAAAAACAGCACGCGCCCGTTGCGGTGCGCCGCCGCGATACAGGCACGCCCAACTTCGACGGAATTTTTGGCCACCTCATCCGGCAATCGCGTCAAATCAAATTCACCGGCGGAATAAAACCCGTTGGCGGCCGCAGCCATGTCATCCGTTTGCATGCGATACGTTCCGATCACTTCGCCGCTTTTCCGGTCCACCACGATCAGATGATGGCAACCGCGATCAAATTCATCCTGATCGCGTTGCGTCAAATACGAGGTTTCCAAGCCCTCGCCGAGCTCGAGATTAAAAACATTGAATCTGAGTTTCAACACCGCATCCAGTTCCTCGGCATTTTGCACGAAACGGACTTCGTAACGCGCATCGGAAAATTTTTCCTGCGGCGCCGGATAAGCGAATACACTCGGCGCGGCGGCTTGCCGAGGAAGGGTGGGAACGACTATCGCTGACATAACGCATCCTTGCAGGCGTAGCCTGAATTTAAATGTGCTTGCTTTTTGTCGCCGGCATAATTCTATCCTTACAAAAAATTCGGCACAATTGCAAGGGGGAAATCATCTTGATTTTTTCACAGTTTTCCGCAGTAAAAACCTTGAATTTACCGGCAAATTTTCGTACCTTGATTATTCAAGCTGATAACGACGCCGTCTTTGATCAAACCCTGCTTGCGCAGTATTCAAAATAGCTTCGAGGAGTTTTATTATGTCACCTTTACCGCAAAGATCGTTTTTAACCGCCGCAGAGTATCTCGCCATCGAACGCAAGGCTGAATTTAAAAGCGAGTATTATAACGGAGAGATGTTTGCGATGGCGGGCGCAAGCCGGCCGCATAACCGGATCGCGTCAAGTGTCATCTCTACGTTAAACCCGCAGTTGGTAAAAAAAGGCTGCAATATATATCCCAGCGATATGCGGGTCAAAATCAAAAAAATCGGCAAGTATACCTATCCGGACGTGGTGGTGACGTGCGGCAAGGAATTTTTTGAAGATGATTACGTTGATATACTTTTAAACCCGGTCGTGATTTTCGAAATCCTGTCACATTCCACCCAGGCTTACGATCGCGGCGAGAAGTTTCAACATTATCAGTTTTTTGAATCGCTGGCCGAATATATTTTAATTACGCAGGACGCCGTTCGCGTCGAGCAATATGCGCGGCAGAGCGATCGGACGTGGATTCATAACGAGTATCGAAATCTTGACGCCGTTGTTAAACTCGAAAGCGTCGGCTGCGAGCTTCCGCTCAAGGAGCTTTACGTCAACGTGCCGAATATTGCGGCGGAATAAGAGCCGCCGCATTTTTGTGGAGATTAGATCATGTCAACCCAACCACAAAGAGTATTTTTAACTCCGGAAGAATATCTCACAAGGAAGCGTTTATGAGCAACACGGAATTGACCAAACCCTCGCATTTTATTCGAGATATTATTGAAGAACACAACCGCAGCGGCAGATTTGGCGGCAGCGTGATCGCGCGCTTTCCGCCGGAGCCGAACGGTTACTTGCACATCGGCCATGCGAAAGCGATTTGCATTGATTTCAGCATGGCGCAGGAATACGGCGGACGCTGCCATTTGCGATTTGATGATACGAACCCGACGAAAGAAGAGCAGGAATATGTCGATTCGATTATGGCCGACGTGCGCTGGCTCGGTTTTGATTGGGGCAAGCATCTTTATTTCGCTTCGGATTATTTCGAGCAGATTTATGATTTCGCGGTGCAGCTTATCAAAGCCGGCAAGGCGTATGTGGATGATTTGAGCGCCGATGAAACGCGCGAGCTGCGCGGCACTCTGACCGCGGGCGGCAAGGCAAGCCCGTATCGCAATCGCTCGGTGGAAGAGAATCTGGATTTGTTTGCCCGCATGCGCGCCGGCGAATTTCCCGACGGCTCTAGAACGCTGCGCGCGAAAATCGACATGGCCTCGCCGAATATCAATCTGCGCGATCCGGTGATGTATCGCATTCGCCAGGCCGAGCATCATCGCACCGGCAACAAGTGGTGCATTTACCCGATGTACGATTGGGCCCACGGCCAGTCGGATTCCATCGAAGGCATCACGCATTCGCTGTGCTCGCTGGAATATGAGGATCATCGCCCGTTGTACGATTGGTATCTCGATCAGCTCGGCATCCATCATCCGCAGCAGATCGAATTTGCGCGGCTCAATCTCACTTACACGGTGATGAGCAAACGCCGCTTGCTGACGCTGGTTGAAAAAGGCCATGTCAATGGCTGGGACGATCCGCGCATGCCGACTCTCGCGGGCCTGCGCCGCCGTGGCTACACGCCGGAGGCCATCCACGATTTCTGTGATCGCATCGGCGTGGCCAAGAGCAACAGCACGGTTGATATTGCGTTGCTCGAACATTGTCTGCGCGAAGATTTGAACAAGCGCGCCCCGCGGGTGATGGCCGTGCTGCGTCCGCTGAAGCTCGTCATTGAAAACTATCCGGAAGGCCAGATCGAAGAACTCGAGGCCGTGAACAATCCGGAAGATCCGAGCGCCGGAACGCGCCAAGTGCCGTTTACACGCGAACTTTATATCGAGCGGGAAGATTTTCGCGAAGACCCGCCGAAGAAATATTTTCGTCTCTTTCCCGGCAACGAAGTGCGCTTGCGCTACGCGTACATTGTCAAATGCACCGGCGTCGTGAAAAATCAAAACGGCGAGATCACCGAAGTTCGTTGCACGTACGATCCGGCGACGAAAAGCGGCTCCGGCCAGGAGGGCAAAAAAGTCAAAGGCACGATTCACTGGGTCTCGGCGGCGCACGCGATTCCGGCGGAGGTGCGATTGTATGATCATCTTTTCAATAAACCGAATCCCGACGATTTTCATGAGGGACAGGATTTTACGGTGAATCTCAATCCCAATTCGCTGGAGACGTTGACGGCATGTCGCCTGGAGCCGAGTCTGGCGAGCGCCGTCGCCGGCAAGCGCTATCAGTTCGAGCGCCACGGTTATTTTATTGCCGAGGCAAAGGATTCGTCGGCGAATCATCTCGTCTTCAATCGCACGGTGACGCTGCGGGATAGCTGGGCGAAGATTGAGAAGACGGAGAAGAGTTAAGCAAGAAAGGGTAACGCAATGGATACTTTGATGCGCTATCGACAAATTCTTTGCGATCTTCTCCGGCAGTATGCTCACAAACCGTCACACGGTGAAATTACACCGGAAATTATTATTGATGCTGAGCAAAATCATTACGAGTTGATGCACGTCGGTTGGGACGGCTCGCGTCGTGTCCACGGTGCCGTGCTCCATATCGACATTATTAACGGCAAAATTTGGATTCAACACGATGGCACCGCGCCCGGTGTGGCTCTGGATTTGGTCGAAGCAGGCGTTCCGCGCGAAGATATCGTGCTCGGCTTTCGCCCGGATTATGTGCGCCCACACACTGGATATGCAGTGAGTTAGACAAACTGAATTCGATATATGCGCTATTTCAACACCTCCGGTCCCTGCAATCCCGTGGAGCATTACACCGTTCTGCGCCGCGGGTTGATTGCCGAGGGCATGGAAAAAGTCCGGCGCGGCAAGTATCTCACGATTTTCGCGCCGCGACAGGCGGGCAAGACGACGTTTTTTCATCTGCTCGTGCAGGAGCTCGTCAAAGACGGGCAATTTATGCCGATGAAAATCAGCTTTGAAAATATGAAAACCCTGACCCGCGAGCGTTTCTACGAAGATTTGGAGCTGGCGCTGGGTTTGGAACTGCCGAAACTCGGCCTCAAGCCGCCGCGACCGATCAAGGATCAGGGACATCTGGTAACATACTTTGCCGAGCTTCGCAGCCAGTGCCAGAATTTGGTGCTGGTGATCGACGAGTTTGAAGGCATTCCCAAAAGCGTGCTTGACGAATTGATGCACACCTTCCGCCGAATTTATCATGAACGGGAAAATCATGCTTTGCACGCATTGATTCTGGTGGGAGTCAGCACTATCGCCGAGTTGATTGTCTCTTCGGCTTCGCCATTCAATATCGTCGACGAAATTGCGATTCCGTATTTCTCTTTCGAGGAAGTGCGCGGCTTGATCGGAGAATACACGGCAGAAACGGGCCAAAAGTTTGAGGACGAGGTTATTAAAGCCGTCTACGAAAACTCCGCGGGCCAGCCAGGCTTGACATGTGCGCTGTGCGCGCATCTCGTGGGGATGATCGCCACCGACAAGACCAGGCCCGTCACGATAGACGATTTTTATAAGACGCTGCAATATTTTCTCACGGAAAAATTTGACAAAAACATTCTCAACATCGTGCAAAAGGCGCGCGAGAAACAGGCCTTCATGTTGCGCCTGCTGTTTTCCAACCAGCCCATTCCATTCACCGTGGATAATCCTGATATTGCCTTTTTATATGCGCACGGCGTCGCGGAAAATATTGCCGGCGCCGCCGATATTTTAGTGCCGTTGTATAAAAAACGTTTGCTCACCGCCTTCCGACCCGCGATCAATGGTGAAACCGGCTACTATGTTTCGGCCAAAGACAACTTCAGCGCCTACCTGCAAAACGGCGGCCTGAATATCAAGGCGATTTTGCAGCAGTATGCGGCGTATGTGACCAGGCGCGGCTTTGAGGCGTTCGACACCGAACAACTCAAAGAGGGCGCGTGGCATTATTCTCTTGATGGGTTTATTATTTTTTTCATCGAGCGTTTGGGAGGCCAAACTTTTGTCGAAGTTCCGTCTGGGCGAGGTCGTACCGATATTCTCATTCTCTGTCGCGGCCACAAGCATATTATCGAAACGAAAATTTTCACCGACCTTAGCTATTTTGAAAATGGCAAGCGCCAGTTGGCGGAATATGTGAGTTCCGAAGGTTTGGCGGAAGGCTATTACGTCGTCTTCAGCAGCAAGCACAGCAAGGACGACGTGTTGGAGCAGGATGAAATGATCGACGGCAAGCGCATTTACACGCGCATCATTCGCGTCAAATTTGAACGACCCAGCAGCAAGAGAAAACGTAAGAAGTAAAACGTAAGAAATAAAACGTAAAGAGCAAAGCTTGTCAGGAGTATGAAGAGCAGCAATCCCTGCATCACCTGCGGCGCATGTTGCGCTTATTTTCGCGCGTCGTTCTATTGGGCGGAAGCCGATCCCGCAACGGGTGGAACTGTGCCCGCAGAGATGACGGAGAAACTCAACGACTTCTTCGTCGTGATGAAAGGCACGAATCAAAAAAATCCGCGCTGCGTTGCGCTCGACGGCACGATCGGCGAATGCGTTGGCTGTTCGATTTATGAAAAGCGCTCTTCGGTCTGTCGCGAATTTGAATTTTCCTGGCAAAACGGCAAGCCGCATGATCGCTGCGATAAAGCGCGAATCGCATGGGGATTGCCGCCGTTGGTTCGGTCCGAGGTCGAAAGTCCGAGGTCCGAAGTCTGATCTTCCAGAGTTTGAAATTTTGTCGCAAAACCAACGCCACCTGCTCCGCTCTTTCCGGACAAGTGGCGTCGGCATTTTAAGCTTTTCTCAGCGCCGGCCGTCTGAACAACCTCGAATTTCGGAACTCCGGCTTCGAATGTTGATTTCACAATTGTGCGTCGCCGGGCAGTATGTTTTGAACGAGAAAATGTGTATATTGGTCTTTGCTAAAAGCTGGTTTCACGTTTCGAAATCTTATCGCATAAATAAACCGGTGAGGAGGAAAATGTTTAAACCAATTCGATTTTTAATGCTGTGGGCGCTGCTCTCTCCTTTTACGATTTACAGCCAAACAACTCCCGGCGAATCAAGCAGCCCGACCATGTCCTTTGAAGAATACGAGCCGCATTCAACGCTGGTCGTGCCGGGCCATCCGGTGATGGCTGCGAAGTATCCATTCATCGACGTGCACAACCATCAGAACAACATGTCGCCGGAGAATCTGCAAAAGCTGGTCGCCGATATGGACAAGCTCAACATGGCCGTGATGATTAATCTCAGCGGTCGCGGTTTTAAACGAACACAAAATCCTGATGGCACGACGACATTGGGCCTCAATGATGGCGAATATCTCAAAAAAAGCGTCGGGAACGCGAACGCCACTGCACCGGGACGTTTCATCGTTTTTACCAATGTCGATTTCAACGACATCGGTGATCCGGGCTGGGCGGAAAAAGCAGTGAAAGAACTCGAATTAGATGTGAAAAACGGCGCACGCGGTTTGAAAATTTACAAAAGCCTCGGCATGGACGTGAAAGACACGAGCGGCAAACGCGTGCCCGTCGATGATCCGCGTCTCGATCCGATCTGGGCGAAATGCGGCGAACTGAAAATTCCCGTGCTGATTCACACCGGTGATCCCGCAGCGTTCTGGCTGCCGCAGGATAAAAACAACGAGCGCTGGCTGGAGCTGAAACAATTTCCCGATCGCAATCGCCACGGCAAAGAGCCGGCATGGGAGCAGGTGATGAACGAGCAATTCAACATGTTTCGCAAGCATCCGAAAACGAATTTCATCAGCGCGCACATGGCGTGGCTGGCGAATGATCTGACGCGGCTGGGAAAATTGCTCGATGAAATTCCCAATATGTATACCGAAATCGGCGCGATTATTTACGATCCGGGCCGGCAGCCGCGTTTTGCGCGTGAGTGGTTCACGACATATCAGGACCGCGTTCTGTTCGGCAAAGACATCTGGGCGCCGGAAGAATATCATTGCTACTTCCGCGTTTTGGAAACCGCCGACGAGTATTTCGATTATTATCGCAAGCGCCACGCCTTCTGGAAATTGTACGGTCTCGATTTGCCGGACAAGGTGTTGAAGAAGCTGTATTACAAAAACGCGCTGCGCATTTTGCCGGGGATTGACAAAGCGAAATTTCCGAAGTAGCGGAGGAGCAGGGAAAAAGTCCATGCAAAGAATACGCCGGAAAAATAAAGGCAAAATAATTTACCGGCAAATGATTATTGAATTGTTTGGCCGGCAATCATTTTGCCTTCGCAACGGCCTTGACTTTTTGCGAAAGATAGTGTATTTTCATGTAAATGTGAATTTTTCGGAGTGAATTTCATGAGTACGACGACTTTTTTTCAGCCTGCGGCTGACATGTTACCGATTCCGGCCGAGCATAAATGGCCGCCGCAAGGAAAGTGGACTTACGAAGACTATCGCCGCCTGCCGGATGACGGCTGGATTTATGAAGTGATTGAAGGAGAACTGTATATGTGGCCGGCGCCGATGCCAATTCATCAAGAGAATAGCGGCAATCTGTTCGCCGCTTTTTGGAATTACGCCAGGAAGCACGAGGCGGGAAAGCCGTACAGCGCTCCAATCGACGTCATTCTGCCCGGCTTCGCCGAACCGGTGCAGCCGGATGTGCTGTTCATTGTCAAAGAGCGGTTGAGTATCGTTAAAAAGGGACGGGTCGAGGGTCCGCCGGATATTATTGTCGAGGTTCTTTCTCCCAGCAATTCGCCCAGGTATCTGCAAAAGAAATTTTTAGCGTACGCCAGAGCCGGCGTACGCGAGTATTGGTTTGTCGATCCCGAAGCCCGCACTATCGAGCTCTTTGTCTTACGTCTCGACGCTTATGAACTGCTCGGCAAGTACGGCGTCGGCGAGACCGTGCGTTCCGAAGTTTTGTCGGGCTTTGAGATCAAAGTGGAGGACGTTTGTCCGGCGCAAGAACCATAACTCGATTGGTGAACCGGAGTTTAATGAATAAGCTTTCAGCCCCGGCTTGACCGGGGCTTTTTTGTTTCATTTGACATTTTGACCAATTTGGAGTATATTCCGAAATAGTTAAACTAATTCGGAGCCAGCTCCAAAATGGAAACTCTCTCAAGAATACTCAAAATCGACCTGCCGCCGCGCCAATCGGCGTTTTTGTGGGGGCCGCGGAAAACCGGAAAATCCACTTTTTTAAAAACGGCCTTTCCGCAAAGCCTGGTTTATGACTTTCTTCTGACGGATTTGTTCGTGGAATTTTCCAAACGCCCGGCGCTATTGCGCGAACAACTACTGGCAAAAGATGCGCCCGCGTTGCAACCGCCGATCATTCTCGACGAGGTGCAGAAGGTTCCCCAGATTTTAGATGAAGTTCACTGGCACATCGAGAACCGCGGGTTGCGATTTATTTTATGCGGCTCCAGCGCGCGAAAATTGAAACGCGGCCAAAGCAACTTGCTGGGCGGCCGCGCCTGGCGCTATGAAATGTTTCCCCTGGTGACGCCGGAAGTGGAAAACGTTGATTTGCTCCGCGCGTTGAATCACGGCATGATTCCTTCTCATTATTTGCAGGACGATTACAGGAAAACCTTGAAAGCTTATGTGACGGATTATTTAAAGGAAGAAATTTTCAACGAAGGCTTGACGAGAAACCTGCCGGCGTTCTCGCGCTTTTTCGAGGCCATGGGCTACTCGCACGGCGAGCTGATCAACTATTCCAACATCGCGCGCGATTGCGGCGTCGATTCCAAAACCGTCAAAGAGTATTATCAAATTCTTGTCGACACGTTGCTGGGCCGGTTTATTCTGCCCTATAAGCCGAGACAGTCACGGCAGGTCATTGGCAAAGCGCCGAAGTTTTATTTATTTGACGTCGGCGTCGCCGGTGCGATTGCCAAACGCCATATCAGCCAGGAGAAAGGAGAAGCTTTTGGCAAAGCGCTGGAGCATTTTATTTTGATGGAGATCGCCGCCTACAATTCAATAAAGGAAAAGGATTTCGTGATTGATTTCTGGCGCACCAAATCCGGCCTCGAAGTCGATTTCGTGCTGGGTGGCGGCGAAGTGGCTATCGAGGTCAAAGGCACGAGCCGCGTCGATGGCGCAGATTTGCGCGCGCTCAAAGCCTTTGTCGAAGAATTTTCGCCGCGGCAGGCTCTGGTGGTCAGCAACGAAAAAACGGCGCGCGTGGTTGAGAAAATAAAAATTCTGCCGTGGCGAATTTTCCTGCGCGATTTGTGGGCGGGGAAAATCATCCGTTAGCTTTTCACACAATAGCCATTTTCCTTCCTTGCTTTTTTCGTTTTAATCCGTAAATTGAAAAAAAGTTTTCATCAGGCGGGGGCGTTCTCCATGTTTTTTCGTGATCACAAAATTGCCCCGCGCAATGTTCTTGACTTTTTGTGAAAGGTAGTGTATCTTTACTCATTATGATTGGCGTGTGCTTTTAGCGACAAAACGACAGTAGGCATTATTCGGATGAAATCACGTTTATCTGAAACTTCCTGGAGTGAATCCTCATGACGACAACATTGACCGAACCTTCAATTCGCGAAGCGCCGCTGCCGGTAGAACGCGAATGGCCGCCGCAGAATAAATGGACTTATGAAGACTACCGCCGCCTGCCGGACGACGGCTGGATTTACGAAGTAATTGAAGGAGAATTGCACATGTCGCCTCCGCCTATCCCCATTCATCAAGAGAACAGCGTGAACCTTGTGTCGGCGTTTCACACTTATGGCAAAAAACACGATGCTGGCAAAGCCTACAATGCTCCTATCGAAGTCATTCTTGCCGACTGGGCCACTCCCGTTCAATCCGACATCGTGTTCATCACTAAAGAACGTCTGCACATTATCAAGCGAAGCCGCATCGAGGGCGCGCCGGATATTGTCGTGGAAATTTTGTCTCCCAGCAACTGGCTGACGGACCGGCGCGAAAAGTTCGAGATTTATGCCAAAGCCGGTGTGCGCGAATATTGGATCGTCAACCCCAGCGCGCGCGTCATCGAACTCTTTGTTCTGCGTGCAGACCGCTATGCGTTGATCGGTAAATACGGCGTCGGCGAAACCGTGCGCTCCGAGGTTTTGCCGGGCTTCGAGGTAAAAGTGGAAGAGGTTTGTCCGGCGTAAGAAACGTTGCCCGTTCCGCCGGGCTGGATTTAAATTAAATAAACGTTTGGCCCTGGCTTGACCAGGGCTTTTTTATTTCATGGGAAGTTCATTTGAAGAAAGGATGGTATGACGACAATGGGACCTCAATCTTTAATGACCGGTTCGCCCCTAGACCTTTATCAAGAGTTTAGTCTTCTCTGTTACGAGCTGACGTTGTGCGCGCAAGAGCCGATTCCTTTGCCGCCGTTTCTCGGTTCGACGCTGCACGGCGGCTTCGGCCAAGCGCTCAAGCAAATCGGCTGTTTTGTCCCGAATGCGCGCGCCTGCCCGCCTTGCCAACACCCGGCGCAATGTCCCTACAACCAACTCTTCGATTTTAAAAATCTGCCCGGCCTCGAAATTCCCAAACGCTACGCCGAATCGCCGCCGAAATTGTTGGTGATCGAATTGCCTGCTTCGCATCCCCCACAACTTCGCCGCGGCGAGCGCCTGAGGTTTCGGCTGCTGCTCTTCGGCCCGACGATCGAGCTGCGCATTTATCCGATCGTCGCCATGCGCATCTGGAGTGAAACCGGCTTGAGCTACAAGCGCGGCCGTTTCGAGTTGGAGCGCATCGTTGCCGTCAATCCTTTGAGCGGCGAGGAGCAACAAGTTTATTCCTCCACCGATCAAATGGTGCAGCAAAATGATGTGCCGCTCACGCTCGGCGAAATTTGCCGCTGGTGTGAAAACTGGCAGACCGGCAATTTAATGAAACTCACTTTCGCCACGCCGCTGCGACTGCCCGGACGCGGGTACAAACCGGATGATCTCGATTTGAAGATCGTCATCAAGTCGGCGCTGGAGCGTTTGTCCATTTTAGCTTTATTGTCGCGCCTGCCGGAAGCGGTGGTCGATTTTTCCACGCCGCTCGCCGAGGCCGAAAAAATCGCCGTGCTCTCGCGCGCCGTCACGTGGCAGGAGCATTCCCGCTTCTCCAAACGCCAGGATCAGCGCATGTCGATGGGCGGCTTCCTCGGCCATCTGATTTTGCAGGGCGATTTTTCCGCGCTCAAACCGTATTTAAAAATCGCGGAGCTGCTGCACGTCGGCAAAAACTCGACGTTCGGTTTAGGGCAAGTGCGATTCGAGGTTTTGTGAGTTAAGAATGTCATTCTGCAAGAATCTTTTTTGAGTCCTGCGCGCACCTTGAATTGCAAAAAGATTCCATCGAATGACGTTTGATAATGATGCGTTAATTTAACGACACCACCTGTCGTCGGCGTTTTCGTATATTACCTCAACCCTGGGAGGTGTAATGGCAAACTTTTCTTACCAGCAGTATCGGCGGCTGGTGTACATCGACGCCGTGTTGCGTGAGGGCAAGTTCCCGACCGCGCGTGAGTTGGCGAGGTCGTTTGGCTGCGCGCCGCGCACTATCGAGCGCGACGTGACCAGGCTGAAGAACGATTTCGGCGCGCCGATTCATTTTAATTACGAGATGGGCGGCTATGCTTACAGCGATCCCACCTTTCGACTGCCGGCCATTCTCATGACGCAAAGCGAGCTGCTCGCCATCTTTCTCGCCGAGCGCGTGCTGGCGCAATATGCCAACACGCCGCTGCATCAGCGCCTCGCTTCCGCTTTCGGCAAAATCGCGGCGTATTTGCCGGACGAGCAGATCACGCTGGATTTTCACGAAATTGCCGACTCGATCTCGTTTGATCCCGGGCCGGTGCGCAGCGAAGCGAAAGAAGAAATTTTCGATCAGCTCACTAAAGCCATCGCCAACTCGCAGATCGTGGAGATGGATTATTTCTCGCAATATCGCAACGAGCTGACCCGGCGCGAGGTCGATCCGTATCACATCCACAACTATCAGGGCGATTGGTACGTGAGCGGCTATTGCCATTGGCGGCAGGATCTGCGCGACTTCGCGCTCACGCGCATTCGGCGGTTGCGGGTGTTGGAGAAAGCGTTCTCCATCCCGGCGCGCTTTGACAAAGCCGCGTATTTGAAAAATCAATTTGGCATTGAAAAAGGCCGCGCCCCGCGGGACGTAATTTTAAAATTCTCACCCACGCAGGCGCGCTGGATGCGCGAGAAGGTGTGGCACGGCACCGAGGAGAAAATCACACAGGCAGACGGCGCTTTGCTTTTGAAGATGCACGTGCCCGTGACGAGCGAGTTGAAGCGGTGGGTGATGAGTTATGGCCGCGATGTGGAAGTGATTGGCCCGCTGGAATTGCGCGAGATGGTGCAGCGGGAGATTGAGGAGTTGGCGGCGAGGTATCGTCACCCAGTCGGCGCGACTGGAAATTCAAATTCGGAGTGACAATGGATTATCAAAAAATCCGTACACAATCAATCACGTTCATGCTTGACCGTAACTGGAAAGAGAAAACGGCAAAGCGCAAAGCTTTCGAGCAGAGCTTGTTCGATCACACGCTGATCGAACTGGATGCTTTCATCACGTTACTGCCGATTCTCCGCTCGACTTTTGTTCCGGCGCTGACGGAGCAGGAAGAGCAGGTGTTGCTGGCGAGCGTGGTGGCGCACGACGTCGGCAAGGAGTTGGACGAGTGGCAGGAATACGTGATGGGCCGCCGCAATTTTCTCTCGGACGTGAACCGCGAGTTGGCGGAGCAAGTCGTGCCGCAACTTGCAGCGTTGCTCGGCTTCACCGGTATTGAAGAAATGCTCACCAGCGTGCTCTTACACATGCGCTACGAGCGCACACCGGCGAAGGTGATGGAGCGCGTGCTGTTCGGCGGACACACCAACCAGCGCTGGAAGACGCTGGCCGATTTGGTGGATGCGGTGGACAATCTCTGCTCGGCAAAAGGCTTGTTTGCCGGATTGCAATGTTTGGAAGAGCGCAGTTGTTTCAGCAGCCACGTTCGCACCGCGTATCATCTCGTGCAACTGCGCGGCGTGTCCACAACGTTGCTCCATCGCGCCGCGATTGACGCTTTCATCGACAAAGGTTGGAGCCCGCTGTTGCACTACAGCAACGGCACCGTTTACGCGGCGAGTGCGACGGCGAAGGTGAGCGAGCCGACAACAGACGAGATTGCAACGCGCCTGGCGGAAGGTGTGAAAGCTGCGCTGCCGGCAAACATGGCGACACTCATCGTCGGCAGTCCGCTGGAGACGATGATTCCCAAAGTGGATTTGTTTGATTGCCGCGATTTGCGCGCCTGCCTGCACGTTGCGGCGCGCAAAGTCAATCGCGCCAATTTTGCCAAAAAGCCCGAAGCCACACGACGCAAAACCGTGGGCGATTATCTCAAGCTGAAAAGCGATACTTCCGCGGTGACCGCGGAAATACTGGCGCGTGAAACCGGAAGACTCGGCGCAGCGCAGCCGGAGATGTGCATGTTCAAATTCTTCAAAGCCGCGCTCGCCGAAGAGCTGTTGGGCAACGAAGTCATACCGGAAGCGCGAGAGGCGTACAGAGATTTTGCCGAAGGCGGCGGCAAGAAAAAAGCGGCGCAAGTTACGCCACAGAGCGTGGCACGTGCCGAGTATGACAAAATCTTCGGCGAAGGCGCTTATGCCGATTTACAAAAAACTTCCACTCTTATGCCCGCGCGTGACATGGCGCTGGCGGTTGATCGTTTCTGGGTGCTGAACGGCAAGCGTTTTGAATTGAATGTGGCAAAGATCGAAAATCTGCTCGATCATGCAAAACGTGCAGAGATTTTGATTAACGTGCTGGCGAATATTGCCGAAAAAGTTTATGCCGCTGTGCCGGAAGCGAATCGCCCGACGCGCGCCACGCCGGAACAAATCGCGCAGTGCTTCATGTCGGACCTGGTGCATCCTGCGCCGGCATTGAATCTCGCCGAATTAGTTGCGCGACAGGTGCAAGCTTACGCCGCCACGAAGGTGAATGCGCGCAAGGATAAAGGCAGCCATCTTTGCCCGATCTGCAACGCGACGTTCGAAGGCGGCACCGTGGCGAAAGCCGACTTTCTCGCCAACCCCGAATCGCACACCAATCGCGCCGTCTCACACGGCAATGCCGGTTATATCGTCATCTGCGACGCGTGCAAATTCGAGCGCTTCCTGCAGCAGCTTCTGCTCGGCTCGAAAGTTTCGGAGGTGCTCGTGCTGTTTCCGCGCATGAACATCGGGCACAGCAGCGGCGAGGCGTTGCGCCAAAAGGCGGTGCAGATTTGGGAGGCCGCGCTCACGCGCATGAGCGAAGCCAATCCCGATCCGGATCAACATCTCTCGCTCGGCATGACCTTCAATCTCGCGCGCAAGCTGGCGGAAGTGGAGGTGTTCCGCCTCTCGCCGATTGAGTTGGTGGATTTGATGACTTATCGCTCACGCGATGACACGGCGAAAAGAAATCGCCGCGATTTGGAGAAGCGCCTGCAAGAGCTGTATGAAGTGGACGAGTTGACCGCGGAAGTGCTCAATGAAAATTGGGGCGCGGATTATGGCAGCGTTGAAGAAGCTTTACAGGCGTTGCTCGACAATCGCATCACCGACGATGATGCGCGCAAAATGCGGGCGGCGGCGTTTCGCTTGACGCCGCAACTGCACATCGCCTGCCAAACGCCGCATCTCATTCTCGTGCCGCTCACCAACCCGATTTCAATCGGCGAGGAATCGGACACCAATGCCGGCATTCGCGAGCTTTTTGTTACACTTATTCTCGGTTTGGCGTTGGATTGCTCGGTGGCTGTCATCAAAGCCGGAGAAGTGATCACATTCGAAGGCGGTGAAGGCGTGGCCCGAGTGCCGCCGGTGCCCGCGTTGCGCGATTTGCTCGGCGTCGAATGGGTGCCGATTGTTGATGCCAAAAAATGGCTGGAGGCGATCGGCGCGGCGGCGCTGCTTGCGAATGCGACCGCGTTCCCTGAGCGCTCCAATCTGTATGCGATACTCAAAAGCCCGACTGTCGGCCACGTGCTGCGTCGCCTCGAGCAAAAAAGCGACGGCGCACAGGCCTACGCCGGACATTTTTATTTGTTGGACAAATTAAAGGAGGTGATACGATGAGACAACTGGTGATGACGCTAGGCGAACGGTTCGATCTCGATTCAATCCGCGCCGACATTGAAAAAATCGTAGGCGCGTTCGACCGCTATCTCGACGATTATCCGGTCAAGACCGCGAAGTCGATGCACAGCCTGATGGGGCCGGTGCCAATGATTCTTGATGGCGCGCGGGTGCGCAAGGAAAGCGTGCAAACGCTGGTAGGGCGCGCGGTGCGGGCGCACGAGATGAACCCGCGCACGAAAGGCTATCTGCCGCCGAACGCGCTCGCGGCGCTGGAAGAAGCCACGACAAAAGTTCTCGAGCTGGTCAATCGTGTGCCAGTGACCACGGTGACGAAAGTGACGGAGCGCATTCGCTACAGCGTGTATTATGCGCGGCGTAAAAAGGCGATTGAGTGGCTGGAACAAACGCGCAAAGAATTCATCAATTTCTTGCGCGGAAAATACGCCAGTGACGCGGCATTGGCTCAAGCGTGGGACGAAGAAGAATTGGCTTTCGATACCGTGCGTTTTCCATCCAATAAAAACGAAGCTTACCGCAAGGCCAACGCCGCGAAAAAGTCCGACATCGACGCTTTTCTGGCGTTGCCCGCGGCAGAACGATTGATCATTGATGAGGAGGAAAATAATGAATAACCTTGACCTGCTGAAACCTTACACAATTGCCAAGCCCGAACCGCTCATCGGCGCGAAGACGATTCAACTGCTGCTCATGCGGGAAGTGCTCGACTATACCGTCTTGCGCACGGAAGAAACACGCGAGCTGAATACCGTTGCCACGCCGCTCTCTTTGAAAGAAAGTGACAGGACGATCGTGCGCGTCGGTTTTCTCGCAACCAAGCAGAAAGCGGCGGAGTCGCGCCAACTGGAACAACTGCTGCGCACGGCGACCGCGGAAGCCGGCATCAAAATCACGGAATGTTATCTCAAAGACAGCCTGTGTCTCGAATGCCCGCGCTGCGGTTTATTCGGCGCGACCAGCGTAGAGTCGGGCAAAGGCGATCGCGCGAATATCAAGCACCGCCTCGAATACTCGACCGCGTTCTCGCTGTCGCCGTTCGAAGACATCGAATCGGCGACGACGTTCAACGGCATCAACGAGGTGAACCAAACCACCGGACAGGCGTTAGGCTCGCGTTACGCAGTCGTACCGGCCACCGTATTTCCCAGCATCGTGACGCTGCGGAGCGTGACGCTCACCGAGGTGATCCTGACCATTAAGACGCTGCTGGCGTGCAAGAGCTACGGCGCGGAGTCGCGCATCGGCGGCGATATGCGCAATTCCATTTTCGGCATCGTCGCAGGTTGGGAGGAAATCATCACGCCGCTGGAGTTCACACTCGAGCTTTTCGACCGGCGCGCGAATCTCAACGGCAATACCGTGAAAGCGATTGCGGAAAAATACCAGCCGCTCGCCGGCAACCCCGACAAGGTGAAAATTTTCACGCCGGAGGAAACGGATGCGATTGTCAAAGCCGCCGCCGAGACGCAATTGACGAAAGATTTTTTGCAAAAGGCTTACGAAGATGTGGCGCAATATCGCGAGGCGCAGGCGAGCGGCAAAAAGAAAAAGAAGGAATGAAAATTTCGTAGTCGCGCCTTTAGACGTCGTGCCCTCATCGAAGGTTTGTCCCTGAAGGGACTACTACGAAATTTATTTTATACAAAACGAGAGAACCAACATGTCCCAATCCATTCGTCTTTTCGAAGCCGGCGTGCGCGTGTTCGCCGGGCGGCTCTACAACCACGATTACCTGTGGTTCTCGTCGAACGAGATCAGCAAAGTTTCGACGACGCAGCCGTTTCTGCACAATTACGCGCTGTGCTACGGCCTCGCGTTGCGGTCGTATCGCATTTTCAAAGGCTCGACGCCGAAATACGTCGAGGACGCCGACGGCGAGTTTGGCGCGATGCCGCTCTACGCCACTCCGGGCCACGCGCATCACGTGCAGCGCACAACCGTCACGTTCAACGCGATCGACGAGTTGACGCTGACCACGGGCGACAGCAAGGCGAGCAATACGCCCAACCTGGGCAAGCGCGTCTATCTCAATTTGTTGTGGGAGCCGCTGCATGCGGAACGCCCGCAACTGGGTTTCGAGTTTTATGTTTTCACGTTCGACAATTATCGTTTGCCGGGCGCATTTCGGCTCGGCAAAAAAAGCGCGCCCGTGCGCGTGCGATGGGAAGAGCTGCCGCATGCCGTGGCGCTGTTTCGCGAGCAACCGCAGCGCCCCACGCACGTCGTCAATCCGCTCGACGTGAGCGGCAAGCTTATCAGTTATGATCCGATTTCGATTCCACCGCATTTGTTGTTGCGCATGGCGACGCTGGCCAATGACTGGTTTGTGTTCAGCGGCAAGCATACAGTGCACGTGCCCAAGCGAGTGATCGCGCGAACTCATGCGCAGGATTAATGATGATTGGAGAGAATATGAAAATTCACGGCTATGCCCTTCCTCAAGTCGAAGTCGCCGGCGTGCGCACGCGATTGTATCCGCATCAGGCGGCGATGTTGAACGATTGGAACAATCACGCGGCGTTCGTGCTGGTGACGAAAACCGGCAGCGGCAAAACCCGCGCGACCGCCTTGCCGGTGTTGCGGCATCGCGAGTCCGCGGTATTCGTTTATCCGACCAACGCCCTCATCGCCGACCAAGCGCGGGCGATTCAACAACTCATGCGCGATGAAGGCGTGAGCTTTCGCGAGTGGACGCCGGCGCGCGCCAATGACAAACTGGGCGACGAGGAATATGCGCTCGTGCAAGTCAACGCCAATACGCTCGAAGAATTTCGCAAGGCGTGGCGCATGGCGCGCAAGGGCGATACGTTGAAACGCCTGCTCGGCGGCGACAAGCGGCGCATCGTGCTCGTCAACCCCAACATTCTCTTTCTCATTTTTTCGTTGCAATACAGCGGCGCGACCGAGGCGATCGGCTACTTGCACGATTATCCCACCGTCGTGTTCGACGAGTTTCATCTGTACAACGGCGTGGAATTGGCGCACGCCTTGTTCATGATTCATCTCGCGCGGCGCATGGGAACTTTCTCGCGCGTCGTGCTGCTCTCGGCGACGCCGAATGCGGAGGTGATGGCGCATCTCGAAGCGTTGCTCCAGCCGCAAGTGGTGGAGGCTCATGTGCGTGTGCCGCAGCCGATCGTTGGCGAACGCACGGTCGCGCATGACGTGGATTTGTTGCCGCTGCCAACGAGCGGCGACATGGTGGAGACCGCGCAGGCGAAAGTATTGCAGTTGGCGAATGATCTGCGCCGACTGCAAACCGCCAATGCCGAGACCAACGCGGCCGGCGATTACGTGCCGTGTGTGGTGATTCTCAATTCCGTTGTCAACGCCATTGCGCTTGAAGATGCGTTGGTGAATGCCGGTATCGCGTGCGAGCACGTGGCGCCGATTCGCGGATTGTCGGCGCGCAGCAGCCGCGACGTGCGCGGCAAGTTACTGGTCATCGGCACTTCGGCCATCGAGGTTGGCATCGATTTTCAAACCGACTATTTGCTATTCGAAGCCGGTGACGCCGCGTCTTTCATGCAACGTTTTGGCCGGCTTGGGAGGCACCGCCGCGGCACGGCATTTTTGCTGAGCGAGCCGCGCGAAGCCGCGGCGATCACCTCATTGGGCGACGCGATGGCGCGCGACGCCCTCGAACGCGGTGTGGCGGCGATGTATCCGCAACAAGACGCGCGCGCATGGTTCGTCTCCACTTTTTGCGGCATGGTGAGCATCTGCAGCCAGGCGCACAATTTCAAACGGACGATCGCCGAAGATCGGTCCGCCGATGCAGCAATGAAAACGCAAATCAATCAGTGGATGGATGAAACGCTCACCGCTTACGCGCAGACGATGGGACTCGAGCGCATTCTCAAACAAGCTCGTCCCAAACTCAAACACGACTGGTTCACTCACTACGCTGAGATTGACTCGTTTCGCACTTCACTTCCCAGCCAGACCGTTTGGGACGTGAGCGAAAAAGAGCGCGGCCGCGGATGGAGTTATGAGGCCGATGTGAAAACGCTGCTCACGCGCGCCGAGCGGCTTTGGTTCAACAAGAAACACGAACGGCTTTACGTCAAAGGCTATGGCAAGCGCCGCTACATCTGGTTCAACAAATCGTTTGAGGATATGTCCGACCTGGTCGGCACGATTCAGACGACAGCGAAGTATTCCTCCGAAGAGATGAGTTTTATGCAGGAAGGCCACCTGACCTCCGTCTCATACGTCATGCACAAGCCGAAACATCATATCTTCGTCATCGCGCCGATGGAATTGGCCAAAACGCTCGACTGGCGCATCGCGTGGTTTCGTTGCGGCGCCCGGGGCCGTTTCCTCATTGCCTTTGACGGCGACGCGCTCCTGCTCAAGGAGATTTGTGATAGACACAGTAATCAGTGACCAGTGACCAGTGACCAGTGACCAGTAATCAGTAATCAGTAATCAGTAATCAGTAATCAGTAATCAGTAACCAGTAACCAGTAACCAGTAACATGAACACCCAAACCCTCCTCCTCGCCGACTTCGGCACGTTCTGCGGCAAGCGCCACGAGCGCGTCGTCGTGCGCAAGAGCGACGGCACGGAAGAAGAATTTCCGTTCTTTCGCGTGCAGGAGATCATCATCGCCAAGCAGGGCGTGTCTATCTCCAGCGACGTGATTGACGAAGCGGTGCAGCGCGGCATCAAGCTCACGTTCATCGACGGCACCGGCAGGCCGTATGCCATGCTCACCTCGCCCTATCTCTCCGCGCCCGCAGTGACGCGACGCGCGCAGATTGAAGCCTTTCATAATCAACTCAGCGTGCGGCTGGCGCGCACCGTCGTCGCGGGCAAGCTCGCGAATCAGGCCAACTTGCTCAAATATTTTGCCAAGAGCATGCCCGACGCCGAGAGCGAGAGCCGCAACCAAATCACCAGCCACGCGGAAACCATTCACAGCGTGCGGCACAAAGCCAGACTCGTCGACGCGGAAAAAATCGACGACTGCCGCGACGGTCTCATGGGCCTCGAAGGCTCGGCGGGCCGTGAATATTGGGCGGCCATCGAGTTGATGCTCGGCAGCGAAGTCTTTCATGGCCGCGAGCATCGCGGCGCGACCGACGCGGTCAACGCCATGCTCAATTACGGCTACGGCATTCTCTACGCCAAAGTCTGGGCCGCGCTGCTCTCCGCGGGACTCGAGCCGTTCGCCGGATTTCTCCACGTCGACCGCCCCGGCAAGCCCTCGCTCGTGTTGGATTTCGTCGAAGAGTTCCGCCAGCCCATCGTCGACCGCACCGTGTTCGTCCTGCTCAATCGCGGCGCGAAGATTGAGATGGAAAACAACCTGCTCTCCGCCGAAGCGCGCCGCCTCGTGGCCAAACGCGTGCTCGAACGCCTGCAATCCGAAGCCGAATACGCCGGACAAAAATTGCAACTCAATTCCATCATCCAGGTGCAGGCGCGACGGTTGGCGCTCTTTTTTCGCGGGGAAAAAGCGTATCGATGTTTCAGATTTAAGTGGTAATCTTCAAACTAAGCACGTTACACGTTACACGTTTAACGTGAAACGTGTAACGTGCTTAGCAACCAACATCAATTTAGAAGTGACATGGCCATCATCATTCCCAAAAACGAAACGCCGCTCTTCGTCATCTACGATATCGAAGAGGACAAAATCCGCAACAAGCTGCACGAGATCTGCAAAGATTACGGCCTCAGGCCGGTGCAGTTCAGCGTGATGTTGGGAACGCTGACCACGACGAAAGCGAAAGAGTTGTTCGGCAAGCTCACCGGCCTGCTCGGCGAGAAGCCCGGCACGGTGCTGCTCATTCCGGTGTGCCGCGACGACTTTCGCAAAATCCTGCACATCGGCGAGCCGCTCGGCCTGACGCAGGTGCCGTTCGTGCATTTCGTCTGAACGGATTGTTGGAGTTTTGGATTGTTGGAGCACTGGATTAATGGAGTGCTGGATTACTGGAGTTTTGGCGTGTTGGAACTCCATCAATCCATCGATCCAATCATCCATCAATCCAATTGATCCAGCGATCCATCAATCCAGGAATCCAATGTTTTCTGAACATAAAATCTGGTTGCGCGCCACGGATTTCAAACAATGGGTTTACTGCCCGCGCATCGTTTATTACGCCTATTGCATGCCGTTGCCGACGCAGCCGACGCCGGCGATGCAGCGCGGCCGCGATCTGCACGTGCGCGTCGAGTTTTTGGAGCGCCGGCGGAAATTGCGCGCGTACAATTTGAGCGCGGGCGAGCGCCAATTTGAAATGTCATTGTCTTCCAAACAACACGGCCTGTCCGGCAAGCTTGACATGCTGGTGACCACGCCGCAGGGCCGCTTTCCGGTGGATTTTAAAATGACCAAAGGGGAAGTGGGCGAAAACCATCGGATGCAATTGGCGGCGTACGCGCTGATGGTGGAAGAACAATTTGCTTGCAAAGTTGACACCGGTTTCATATATTTGATACCACAGTACCGCTCGGTAGTGGTGCCGATCGACGCGCCGCTGCGGCAAAGGTTTTTGGCGAGTTTGGTTGAGATGCGCGCGATGATCGGCGCGGAAAATTTTCCCGCGGCCACACCGATGCGCGGGCGGTGCTATGATTGTGAATTCAAGCGTTTTTGCAACGATGTTTTTTAATCACCAACGAAAAAGGACGGTGCGCTTGATTTTTCAGAAAACATGGGCATCAAAAACTTCTCATCTGCCCCCCGCTTTTGCGCAGAAAATCAATCTGAGAAGTTTGGGGGCAAAGCGACAGCCATCAACGGGCTGTTTTTTAAGCGCCGAGCGCGAGCGGATTCATTCATTGACGCGATGATAAGCGGATTGAAACTCTCTCGCACTTAGTTAAATCCGTGCGGGAAAGAATGATTCATTCATTGACGCGATGATAAGCGGATTGAAACGTGAATCACCATGAACTGAGACTCGCGCTGAAGCTTCGATTCATTCATTGACGCGATGATAAGCGGATTGAAACCGATTCGCTTGCCGCGCGGCGCAGTCGCTTGCATGATTCATTCATTGACGCGACGATAAGCGGATTGAAACTCATTATGCGCTCGTCATAGTCAGCCGCCATCCTAGATTCATTCATTGACGCGACGATAAGCGGATTGAAACTGATCACTTCGACGTAATCCAGTGAGCCAAATGGCTGATTCATTCATTGACGCGACGATAAGCGGATTGAAACCTTCCGTAAAACCGGCGACTGAACGTCCGCAACGTGGGATTCATTCATTGACGCGACGATAAGCGGATTGAAACCCAATACGGCCGTGAAGCCGTTTCTTTCTGCGCTTTGATTCATTCATTGACGCGACGATAAGCGGATTGAAACAAGCACGTGCCGGAATCGCGCGTTTCATTTCGGTATGGATTCATTCATTGACGCGATGATAAGCGGATTGAAACGTGCCCGCGGCGTGGGCGTAAACGCGGCGTTAGTGGGATTCATTCATTGACGCGATGATAAGCGGATTGAAACCGGTTAAGACTGATGTTACCAACACTGGAATCATTTGGATTCATTCATTGACGCGATGATAAGCGGATTGAAACTCGAAATCGATGGCGGAGGGTTTAAATTTGGTGGTGGATTCATTCATTGACGCGATGATAAGCGGATTGAAACGAAACTTCAGCACGGGCCTGGTCGGATGTACAGATGCGATTCATTCATTGACGCGATGATAAGCGGATTGAAACCGAAAGATATGGCAAACGGCGGTTCAATTTCTTGGATGATTCATTCATTGACGCGATGATAAGCGGATTGAAACCGCGAGGCGGTTGCAGCGGGTTTAAAAATCAACGGGGGATTCATTCATTGACGCGATGATAAGCGGATTGAAACACACAGTGTTGACCGCCGCTGGTATTCCTCCGCCAACAGGATTCATTCATTGACGCGATGATAAGCGGATTGAAACACGTATAGGGATTGATCGTCGCTGAAATGCTACCCGGATTCATTCATTGACGCGATGATAAGCGGATTGAAACGCGGGTTTGGCGGAAAGGTCTACGCGCATGGTGAAGGAGATTCATTCATTGACGCGATGATAAGCGGATTGAAACTCACCTTTGCGGGTGAATTTAAAATGCCGAGCGGCTGATTCATTCATTGACGCGATGATAAGCGGATTGAAACTCAGTCTCGCCCCGTTTTGTCCCATCTGGTGTTGCAGAAGATTCATTCATTGACGCGATGATAAGCGGATTGAAACCCGATAAAGGTACATCCACCGTTTGTGAAAATGGCCGATTCATTCATTGACGCGATGATAAGCGGATTGAAACGTTAACTGCCTGCGCGGTATTGTCGACAAGGTAACCATGATTCATTCATTGACGCGATGATAAGCGGATTGAAACAATTTCGGCCCTAACTTCGGCGCGGGAATCTCAAGCGATTCATTCATTGACGCGACGATAAGCGGATTGAAACGTCCGCTGATCGTGATGTAATCCGGCGTGCCTGCTAGATTCATTCATTGACGCGACGATAAGCGGATTGAAACATGCCAAAATGCTTTTCATATACTGCAAGCTGCTGCGCGGGATTCATTCATTGACGCGACGATAAGCGGATTGAAACTTTGAACAACAATCTTTCGGACATGTTGGACAAGACCAGATTCATTCATTGACGCGACGATAAGCGGATTGAAACCCGAAGTTGCGGCGATGAAAGCCGCTGGCTTTGCTTGGGATTCATTCATTGACGCGACGATAAGCGGATTGAAACTTTCTCGCTCGTCCCCATGCAGCAACCTCGAGAAGATGATTCATTCATTGACGCGACGATAAGCGGATTGAAACGCTCGCAAGATTGTACGAAGCGCATGGCGTTGAAGAGATTCATTCATTGACGCGACGATAAGCGGATTGAAACTTCCGAGCAGCCCAAACACCGGTCTGAATCGCAAGTCGATTCATTCATTGACGCGACGATAAGCGGATTGAAACTCTGCATCTTCGCCGCCGCAGAGCAGATCGTAAGCCTGGATTCATTCATTGACGCGACGATAAGCGGATTGAAACGCGCGTATACAATTACGAGTGGAACATCGGAGGAGTGAGATTCATTCATTGACGCGACGATAAGCGGATTGAAACGCAAAGCAATCTCACCTTCACCGATCCTTGCATCGAGATTCATTCATTGACGCGACGATAAGCGGATTGAAACATAGAAAGTTCGCCGCCGGTCAGCGCTCTATTCAAATCTGATTCATTCATTGACGCGACGATAAGCGGATTGAAACAAGGTGAGATCGTTTTTGTTATGAGCACCTTCGGCCTTGATTCATTCATTGACGCGACGATAAGCGGATTGAAACGTTCGGCACGCCGCCATTGTCATTGCCGCACAGTCTGGATTCATTCATTGACGCGACGATAAGCGGATTGAAACGCATGTCGCCAGAACTTCCTGCCGAGCGTCCCAACAAGGATTCATTCATTGACGCGACGATAAGCGGATTGAAACCAAGACGAAGTTTGGCGAAATGCTGTGCGCGATGTCGATTCATTCATTGACGCGACGATAAGCGGATTGAAACCGTCCGCATCCATGCCCAACTCTTCACCGATACGCGATTCATTCATTGACGCGACGATAAGCGGATTGAAACTTTCGACGCATTATTGGTTGACTCCAGCACGAGATGATTCATTCATTGACGCGACGATAAGCGGATTGAAACCCTTTACCATTAGTAACCCAGATGCAGATTTGGGGGATTCATTCATTGACGCGACGATAAGCGGATTGAAACTCGAGCCGGAACCGTCAGTGCCGCGATGCACAAGATTGATTCATTCATTGACGCGACGATAAGCGGATTGAAACGCGTGACGCAGTGCAGGCTTCGGCGACGCTTTCCAAGATTCATTCATTGACGCGACGATAAGCGGATTGAAACGGCTTTGTTTAAGTGTCCGGCAACCGATCCACGCGGAGGATTCATTCATTGACGCGACGATAAGCGGATTGAAACGACTTTGCCGCGCCGGTTGGACCTGCCGGGCTATTCTGATTCATTCATTGACGCGACGATAAGCGGATTGAAACGTACTTTTGCGGAGTGCAACAAGTCGGTTGCAGAAACGATTCATTCATTGACGCGACGATAAGCGGATTGAAACTTTTCCCACAGCCACCAGTCCGGTGCGGCTTCGATGGATTCATTCATTGACGCGACGATAAGCGGATTGAAACCGGCCGCCAACGATACTCTCATAAGTTTTCCGTGGAATGGATTCATTCATTGACGCGACGATAAGCGGATTGAAACTTCCGTAAGCGCGACGCGTGCGTCAAACTTGCCTTCCGATTCATTCATTGACGCGACGATAAGCGGATTGAAACTCAAGAACCCGAAAAGCGGTTTTGTTCGACGTAAACTGATTCATTCATTGACGCGACGATAAGCGGATTGAAACTACTTTGTGATTGCGGAATTTATCGAGTCATTTGCGCGATTCATTCATTGACGCGACGATAAGCGGATTGAAACGAAGTCAAAACAAAATCTTGGAAAGGGGAAACGCTGATTCATTCATTGACGCGACGATAAGCGGATTGAAACTGCGTTTAAGCAGGAATCCCCATCATGAAAATTGTAGGATTCATTCATTGACGCGACGATAAGCGGATTGAAACGGCCTTGGTCAGCTGCACAATCAACGTACCGGTAATGATTCATTCATTGACGCGACGATAAGCGGATTGAAACCAAAGGAGCGCTTCAATTCGAAACCGCGCGCAAGCGCGATTCATTCATTGACGCGACGATAAGCGGATTGAAACTCGAAATCGATGGCGGAGGGTTTAAATTTGGTGGGATTCATTCATTGACGCGACGATAAGCGGATTGAAACGAAACGTCAGCACGGGCATGGTCGTATGTACAGATGATTCATTCATTGACGCGACGATAAGCGGATTGAAACTTGACCCGTGGAATCGGTTCGAGCACAACACGGGCGGATTCATTCATTGACGCGACGATAAGCGGATTGAAACCGATAGCGCCGATCAAGCGCGGTGAAAACGGAATCGGATTCATTCATTGACGCGACGATAAGCGGATTGAAACGGCCATGCAGGCAATGCCTAATTAACCCCCGCATTAAGATTCATTCATTGACGCGACGATAAGCGGATTGAAACTGCTGCCCCACGTCCGATCAATTGCGTCATCGTCTGGATTCATTCATTGACGCGACGATAAGCGGATTGAAACCGCACTGTTCTTTATCATCTGTGTTTGCATCCAGCGATTCATTCATTGACGCGACGATAAGCGGATTGAAACACAATCAAACCGATTTGCCAATCGAATTCATCAATGATTCATTCATTGACGCGACGATAAGCGGATTGAAACATACAGAAAGCCCTTTACGTCATCGGCATCGACGTGATTCATTCATTGACGCGACGATAAGCGGATTGAAACGCAGCACAATGAAAGATTACACGCAACATCGCGGAGATTCATTCATTGACGCGACGATAAGCGGATTGAAACGCAAAGCGGAACAATCTCTGATTTGGCGAGAGCAGAAAGGATTCATTCATTGACGCGACGATAAGCGGATTGAAACTTGGGGGCGCGCGCGGGCCTCTTGCTTGCTCGCGGTGTGGGATTCATTCATTGACGCGACGATAAGCGGATTGAAACAAGAGCGTTTGTTTCGGCAACGTTTTTTCGAGTCGCTGATTCATTCATTGACGCGACGATAAGCGGATTGAAACTTGCCGCCCGCAAGGACGGCGTTGGCGGTTTTCATGAGATTCATTCATTGACGCGACGATAAGCGGATTGAAACGCATGAAGCCGTGGCGAGTGATTGTTTTATTGATAGATTCATTCATTGACGCGACGATAAGCGGATTGAAACAAACACGCAGGTCAAGTATTCGCTCCTTGAGGGTGCAGATTCATTCATTGACGCGACGATAAGCGGATTGAAACTTCAACACGATGACCTGCGCGCTGGCGCCAGTCACTAAAGATTCATTCATTGACGCGACGATAAGCGGATTGAAACCAATAAATAGGGATAAACAGCATTCGGCTGAATTAAGTGATTCATTCATTGACGCGACGATAAGCGGATTGAAACTTGCAGTAGAAAGTAACCTGCTGAACGAATACAAGATGATTCATTCATTGACGCGACGATAAGCGGATTGAAACATATTAACTCACCCGGCTCACTCCCGATCCGCTACCGATTCATTCATTGACGCGACGATAAGCGGATTGAAACCCGTCCGCGCGCGTTTGTCCGGCTGCGGATTCGTCGGATTCATTCATTGACGCGACGATAAGCGGATTGAAACATCTGAGATGCGATTCTTTTTTCACTCGGATAACAGTAACGATTCATTCATTGACGCGACGATAAGCGGATTGAAACATACGATAAATTTACAGATAAATAATGGCACGATTGAGATTCATTCATTGACGCGACGATAAGCGGATTGAAACCAACATCAAAAGTTTGCGCCTTGATTCTGGTTGGATGATTCATTCATTGACGCGACGATAAGCGGATTGAAACATCGTAATTCGCGCTCTCGTCGATCTGCGTCGGGCGATTCATTCATTGACGCGACGATAAGCGGATTGAAACTGACCGGAATGCTCATTGGCCGGCCGGTGAATGGTTGATTCATTCATTGACGCGACGATAAGCGGATTGAAACTTGTTGCCGACAATGCGGTAAGCGTGCCGTTGCTCAGATTCATTCATTGACGCGACGATAAGCGGATTGAAACCGCAAATGAAAATCGAGAGCCTTAATGCAATGACTGATTCATTCATTGACGCGACGATAAGCGGATTGAAACGTAATGGTTCCCCGAAAAACCATTGGCGGGCGCGGCGATTCATTCATTGACGCGACGATAAGCGGATTGAAACAACCCGCCGGAAGATTACATCAAGATCCTCGCCAAATGGATTCATTCATTGACGCGACGATAAGCGGATTGAAACGGGCAGGATGGCGGAGCAGGAGGGGATAGTGCCGCCGGGATTCATTCATTGACGCGACGATAAGCGGATTGAAACCTTGAATCCCGCCAGTTTTCTGCTCCAGTGTTTTCGCGATTCATTCATTGACGCGACGATAAGCGGATTGAAACTGTGCGAAATATCGATCTTGTAAAAGTCGATACCACGATTCATTCATTGACGCGACGATAAGCGGATTGAAACTAGACACCTCACGCGATACCGCGGCTCACGCTTCGTATTGATTCATTCATTGACGCGACGATAAGCGGATTGAAACTGCCGGCGCCTGGGTTGGCAATATCAATATTTTCTGCGATTCATTCATTGACGCGACGATAAGCGGATTGAAACGCGGTTCATTGCAAGAGGGCGGCATTCGCGTCATCACGAGATTCATTCATTGACGCGACGATAAGCGGATTGAAACTTTTTGATTGGCAACGACGTTGTAAATCTCGGTGACGATTCATTCATTGACGCGACGATAAGCGGATTGAAACCGACGTGCGACCACAGGTTTCGGTGATGGATTTTTGCAAGATTCATTCATTGACGCGACGATAAGCGGATTGAAACAGTGACTTTCATTCTATCGAGGGTCTTTTCGCTTATGATTCATTCATTGACGCGACGATAAGCGGATTGAAACGGCTTTTTGGGAGTTGGCCGCCCACATTGACAGCAATGATTCATTCATTGACGCGACGATAAGCGGATTGAAACATCGAAAACCAGTCGCCGTTACATTGTCAATATAAAATGATTCATTCATTGACGCGACGATAAGCGGATTGAAACTTCCAAATGAAATTTTTGTCAACGTGAAGCTTTTGACCGATTCATTCATTGACGCGACGATAAGCGGATTGAAACCATGGATTCAGGAAGTTGCTGCGAAAAAATTTCAATGGATTCATTCATTGACGCGACGATAAGCGGATTGAAACGAAAGTCAAACGTCACCGTTTCGCTCGTGCCGTCTGGATTCATTCATTGACGCGACGATAAGCGGATTGAAACAATTGTTTTATTCACACTCATTAGAATAATGACGAAGATTCATTCATTGACGCGACGATAAGCGGATTGAAACTTATATCCAGCATTGGCACGGCCGCCATCATTGTATTGGATTCATTCATTGACGCGACGATAAGCGGATTGAAACTCACTATCGCGCGACGGCGTAATTGGCAATGGTTTAAAGGATTCATTCATTGACGCGACGATAAGCGGATTGAAACCAGCAATACACCATGCCCGTTCGCCGAGTGCGAGGAAAGATTCATTCATTGACGCGACGATAAGCGGATTGAAACAAAAGAAAATTACACACTGATAAAGACTTCTACGAGATTCATTCATTGACGCGACGATAAGCGGATTGAAACTGGCTTATTGGCAATTATGCCTACGGGCATGGCTCAGATTCATTCATTGACGCGACGATAAGCGGATTGAAACTTCATCGCCGGCAATCACATTCGCGGCAAGAAGCGCCGATTCATTCATTGACGCGACGATAAGCGGATTGAAACTCGGTAAATTTGTGGGATGTTATCAGCAATCACGACTTGATTCATTCATTGACGCGACGATAAGCGGATTGAAACTTCTGAGTCCGTCCTGCAAATGGCGCTCGTTCAGTATTGATTCATTCATTGACGCGACGATAAGCGGATTGAAACTCATAACTACTTCTCCAAAAGTTAAAAGTTAAGCAGATTCATTCATTGACGCGACGATAAGCGGATTGAAACGTTCAAAGATTAACCAGTCCAGTCGGTCGATTGTCCCGATTCATTCATTGACGCGACGATAAGCGGATTGAAACTACAAGCAATATGACTATTGGCGATATGCCCCCATAAGATTCATTCATTGACGCGACGATAAGCGGATTGAAACGATGGGTGACTTTGATGCTGGTCGGTTCGGTTGGGTGGATTCATTCATTGACGCGACGATAAGCGGATTGAAACGTGAAGTTTCGCCGGTGCCTCGACAATCTTGTCAGGATTCATTCATTGACGCGACGATAAGCGGATTGAAACTGGTTTTTACCACCGCAGCTACAGCGGCAAATATCTGATTCATTCATTGACGCGACGATAAGCGGATTGAAACATCTTGAAAAGCGGCACTTCAAATTGAAGCGAGCCGGATTCATTCATTGACGCGACGATAAGCGGATTGAAACATATTCCAAAAAGAGATTTGTCGATGCGCCGATCAAGATTCATTCATTGACGCGACGATAAGCGGATTGAAACGAACCACGTCCTGCAGTTTCACGTAACCGCGCAGGTGATTCATTCATTGACGCGACGATAAGCGGATTGAAACCTGAGAATACGACGCTCGGCGGTCGTGCATCAAGTTCGGATTCATTCATTGACGCGACGATAAGCGGATTGAAACGCACCCGTAATGCTTCCGGCCATTCATGTAAGTTCTTGATTCATTCATTGACGCGACGATAAGCGGATTGAAACGAAGCGGTAGCGAGGCGACACCTCATACGACTTTATCGGATTCATTCATTGACGCGACGATAAGCGGATTGAAACCGGCCATTACCGCGGCCATTGGACACATTCTTAACAGATTCATTCATTGACGCGACGATAAGCGGATTGAAACCTCAAATCCGGTGGTCATTTGGGCAACCGCCTGAATGATTCATTCATTGACGCGACGATAAGCGGATTGAAACGCGCTACGCATGACGCTCGACGTGAGCATAACGTGCTTGTTCCATTCATTGACGCGATGAGAAGCGGATTGAATGCCAATACGAAACCTCTTGCTTGTTGGCAGGATGAATGCGCTACGTTTTTCCCTTCCGGAAACGGGCATGAGCATGTCAAAAATTTTCAACTTGACATTTTTACCAATTCGGAGTGTATTCCGAAATAGTTAAACTAATTCAGCGTCGGCTCCAAAAGTGAAAACCTCCCCAAAAAGCACTAAAAGCGATTTGCCGTCGCGCCAGTCGAATTTTTAAAAACAGCATTTCCACAACGCGGACGAGCTGCAACCCAAAAAATTATTGCTCGCGGAAATGGAACTCGCACGGAATTTTTTTCCGTGAGCCGTTCCATTTCCGTGAGCCATATTTTCCTGGCCCGCGGCGGGGCAGGCTTTGTTTTTTTTGCATAGATACAACTTTAAAGTGATTAAAGTCTCGTTTATGATTTTTATTGATGACTTTGTTGGTGAAATTTTCCAATCCATGCTCTGGGGCATTCTGCACATCTTCGGCGGCAGCGCCATATTCATTTTTTTGCTTCTTCTCGCAAACCTTTTGGCTTTGCCGCTGTCTTAAATTAACAGAGCGTAAACTGCATAAGCGCTAAGACAGAGACAGCTTGTTTGCACAAGTCGAGGAGGAAGCATGTTCAGCAATTATTTGAAAATCGCTTTTCGCAATCTGCTCAAACATCGCGGCTATGCGCTGATCAACATTGCCGGGCTCGCCATCGGCATGGCGAGTTGCCTGCTCATTTTGCTGTACGTGTTGGATGAGCTGAGTTACGATCGTTTTCATCAACATGCGGATCGCATCTATCGCGCCACGATTGAAAGCGCGCAGGGACAAATCGAAGTGACGCCCTCCATCGTCGGGCCGTTGTTTCAGCGCGAATTTCCGGAAGTGGAGCGCATGGCGCGGTTTTATGAAACGACGAAATATGGCGCGCTGGTCGTTCAGCATCAAGAGCGCCTTTTTCAAGAAGAACGCTTCTGGTACGCGGATTCGACCGTTTTTGAAATTTTCTCTTTTCCATTTTTTTGCTGCACGAATCCGCCAATCCCAAAATACTCGAAGCGCGCGGCCTCGATTTGCTCAAACGCGACAATATCGATTACTGGCGAAAAATTTCTCTGCAAAAGCTCACGCGCATTCATTTGCACTGGAGCGGCGACATCGCCAACGTTTATATTTTTTCCACCATTGCGTTGCTCATTTTGCTCATCGCCTGCATCAATTATATGAATCTGGCGACGGCGCGTTCGGCGCGGCGGGCGCGCGAAGTCGGCGTGCGCAAAGTGCTCGGCGCGCAGCGCCTGCAACTGGCGCTGCAGTTTTATGGCGAGATCGGCCTGCTCACCGCCATCGCGCTGTTGTTGGCCGCGCTCATCGTCGAGCTGGCCCTGCCGGCTTTCAACTCATTGAGTGGCAAACAACTTTCTGCTGCCCGGTTCATCGATTCTTCGTTCGGCTGGATGATCGCCGCGATCGGCTTGCTGGTGAGCTTCGTGGCCGGAAGCTATCCCGCGCTTTTGCTCTCCAACTTTCAGCCGGCCAACGTGCTCAAGTCGGCGCTCAAATTGAGCGGGTACGGCGCCGGTTTTCGTCGCGGCCTCGTCGTGTTGCAATTTGTCATTTCGATGGTGCTGATGAGCGGAACGCTCGTCGTGGCCAATCAACTGGCGTATCTGCGCAATAAAAAGCTGGGCTTCGATAAAGAACATGTTCTGATTTTGCCGATGCGCGAGCGGACGATTCGGCAAAATTATCCGGCGTTGAAAGGCGCGTTATTGCAACATGCGAATATCATCAGCGCGTCCGGAACCGCAGGATTTCCCGGCCGGGTTTTGGGCGGCTATTCGATGGCCGCCAAAGGCCTTCCCGCCGGCCAATTCCCTTCGGTCACAGGGTATCAAGTTGACCACGATATCATTAAAACGCTCGGTCTGGAGTTGCTCGCCGGCGCCGGATTTCCGCCGCATTGGTCAAATGCTCAGGGTTACGTTTATCTCATCAATGCGCGCGCTTTGCAAGCTTTGGGTTGGGAACCTGAGGAAGCCGTCGGCAAATGGTTGAACCTTCGCGACAACCGCATGGGGCGCGTCGTTGGCGTGGTTAAAAATTTTCATTTCGCCTCGCTGCACGAAGAGATTGGGCCGCTGGTGATGTTCATCGAGCCGCAGGAATTTAAACACCTGCTGGTGAAGATTCGGCCCCAAGACTTGACAGGCACGGTGGCTTACATGCAAAACCAGTGGCGCGAATTGGCGTCCGCCAGCCCGTTCGAATTTACTTTTCTTGATCGAGAATTTGATGCGCTCTATCGTTCCGAGCAGCGCGCCAGCCAACTTCTTCGCGTGTTCGCCGGTCTCGCCATTTTTATTGCCTGCCTCGGCCTGTTGGGGTTGGCGTCATTTACCGCGGAGCAGCGCACGAAAGAAATCGGCATTCGCAAAGTGCTGGGCGCTTCCATCTCCAGCGTGCTGGGTTTGCTGTCAAAAGATTTTATGAAACTCGTGCTGTTGGCCTTTGCCATCGCGACGCCATTTGCCTGGTTGGTCATGCGCCATTGGCTGCAAAGTTTTGCCTATCGCATCGACATCAGCATTTGGGTATTCGTGCTCGCCGGTGTGATAGCGCTGGCCGTCGCGCTGTTGACCGTCAGCACTCAGGCGATCAAAGCCGCCGTCGCAAATCCGATTGAAGCGCTGCGATACGAATGAAGCAAAAAGGATAAACTGATAAAAAAGAAAAGAAGCCAATAACCCCGTTTGATAATTGACCTTGGACATCGGACAAAAAACTTCGGACTTTACCATGCTCAAAAGTTACCTCCTCATCGCGTGGCGGAATTTTCGCAAACACAAATCATTTTCGCTCATCAACATCGCCGGGCTGGCGATCGGCATGGCGTGTTTTATTTTGATCATGGTGTACGTGCAATACGAGCTGGGCTTTGACCGTTATCACGCCAATGCCGAGCGCATTTATCGCGTCGTCGCGCAGCAGCCGGGCAATATTTTTCTCGGCACCGATCACTTTGCCGTCACGCAAGCGATTCTGGGCCCGACGCTGAAGCAGGAATTTCCGGAAGTGGTGGAAGCTACGACGCTGGATGATTTCAATAATGTTCTTTTCAACGTCGGCGACAAGCGGTTCTATGAAAGCGAAATTTTTTTGGCCGATCCGGGCATTTTCAAAATTTTCACTTTCC
>Ga0247727_10001511_pt1 | contig 55099 bp, 42 predicted proteins | sample WisWelCaveWW1625_FD_202498 | JGI IMG/M metagenome (GOLD analysis project Ga0247727, IMG submission 202498) | Biofilm microbial communities from Wishing Well Cave, Virginia, United States - WW16-25 | ecosystem: Environmental > Aquatic > Deep subsurface > Groundwater > Cave microbial mat | place... | reverse complement strand
CACGCACAGCCCCGGTGACCGTAGTTCGCCGCGGAGGTCGAACAGTCCCTCGCACCCGGGTTTTCGGCCGGGCCTCTAGCCGCGGCGCACCTGCTTGCGGCGCAGCCGCTGCCGGCGGCGCTCGAAGGCCTCGGCCTGGTGCCAGGCGCGACGGTCGTGGCGCGCCGCCGCCTCGACGAGCCGCATCCCGTGCTCGACCGCCGCGAGCGCCTGCTCGAGGTCGCGGCTGCGGTGCTCGTGGTGCATCGCGAGCTCGCGCCAGCCCTCCGCCTCGCCCGCCTCGCCCGCCTCGGCCCACAGCGCGGCCGCGCGCTCGTGGTCGCCCGCCCGCTTCGCGCGCCAGCCCAGCCGCAGCAGGGCGGGGCCGCGCACGTCGGCGGAGCCGAAGCCGGCCGCGAGCGCGCGATGGTACTCCGCCTCACTGCGCTCGTAGAGCCGCCCCCGCTCGAGCACGCGACCCAGGCTGTAGATGTCACGCGGGTCCTCGGCGCGCGACTCCTCGACCCACTGGCACGCCAGCACCGCGAGCGCCGCGAGCGACACGATGTCCTGGCGGTTGTGCTCGAAGACCCGCGCCAGGAGCCGGGCGTCGCGCCGCCGGACCCAGTCGAAATAGACCTGCGGGATCTCCTCGCCCGGGATGTCCCCGTGGCGCCGCAGGCCCATGAGCGCCGCCTCCAGCGACTGGAGCCGGCACGACTCGAGCCGAGCCTTCCAGAGACGGCGCGCGGGGTGCAGCAGGTCGAGGTGCGGGGCCTCGGCGAGCGGGAAGCGAGTCCGGTTGAGCCGGAAGCGCGCGTCGAGGAGCGGTACGTCGAACATCTTGCCGTTGAAGGTGACGAACTGGTCGAAGCGCTCTAGCTCCGAGGCGAGCGCGTGCAGCAGCGCGCCCTCCTCGTGGTAGTCCCGCATGAAGTACTGCCGCACGCGGAAGCGCTCGCCGTCCACGCACCCGAGGCCGATCAGGAACGCCGCGGTGCCGGCGCCGCCGGCGAGCCCGGTCGTCTCGGTGTCGAGGAAGACCGCCTCTCGCAGGTCGAAGGCCTCGAGCTCGGGCTCCGCCGTGAGCACGCCGATCGTTTCGGGCGCGATCGCGTGGACACGCGAGAGCGGCACGTCGCCGTGCCGCAGCTCGAGGTGTACGGAGCTCTCGACGCGGAAGAACTCGCCCCGCTCGTTCTCGACCCGCATCCCGTCGACGAGCTCCTCGAGCGGGGCGGGGGCGGGGCCGCGGCGCCTCTCGCGCTGCGCGGCGACCGCCACCAGCCGCTCGAGCCGGGCCTTCAGCGGTAGGAGCTGTTCGCCGAGCGGGCCGAGCGCTGGGGCCTCGCCCAGCAGCTCGCGCTCCAGCCGGTCCAGGCCGGAGCCGCTCGACTCGGCCTCGGTGGGCCGCCTCAGCCGCTGGAGGCGGTCGTGGAGAGAGGGAGAAAACATGACATCCCGAGGAGCGTCTTCCTGGCCGGCGCGACGAGGGATTTGTCGTTGTCCCTGTCCATCTGGCCCGTGTCCATCTGGCCCGTGTCCTTCTGGTCCGTCTCAGTGCTGCGGATAACCTGTGGAAACTCGTTCTGGAACGAGTCGCGCGCCCCGCGGCACGACCCGGCCCCTCGCCGCGATCCAGGCAGTCCGAGCGCGAACTCCGTCGGGACGGAGTCGTCCGCGACGCCGCAAGCGAAGGTCCGCGTGCTGAACTCCGTCTGGACAGAGCACCGAGCCGCAGCGAGGTCGAACGACCCGGCCTCGGGCGAGAAGCAGCGACTCATGCCGTGCGCGCCAGCACCGCGTCGAGAATCGCCAGCGCCACCTCCTTGCCCCTACTGCCTACCTCTCCGGCGGGCCCCACGCACGACGGACAGCCGTCGGTGCACGCGCAAGCCGCGATCAGCTTGCGGCTTTCGGCGAGAAGTCGGTCGTGGAGGCGGTAGAGCGGCTCCGAGAGCCCGATGCCACCCGGGTACGCGTCGTACACGAAGACGTTCGGCTCGTAGTCTTCGAGAGTGAATCCCACCTCGCTCCGCAGCCCATTGCCAGCTACCTGCTGCGTCGCATCCCCCAGACCACCTGCCCGCTGTGTGACGCTCGAGCCAGATGCCGGCGGCCGACGCCACAGCCCGCACTCGATGCGCGCCTCGCCCTGGCCGTTGTCCAAGGTCGCGACCCCCAGGTCGTGGCGGTCGCACATCAGGAAGAGCGCCGCGAGCTGGCCGAGCGTGTACGAGAGCGCGACCACACCGTCCCGCCGCTCCTCGAGCGTGAACGGAAGCGCCCGCATCAGCTCGCGCGGCAGCGTGAGCCAGTACGCGGTCGTGTGCATCTCGTTCTCGGGCATCGTGAGCTCGCCCGCGCCGACGTTCTCGTTGGTGTGGAACTTGATCTTCTTGAAGCCGACCACCTGAGATGTGACGTGCACTTCGCCGTGGTTGCGCCGGCCGTTGCCGCGCGGCTCTTGCGCGAAGCGTTCGAGGATGCGCACCTTCGTGTAGGTGATGGCGTCGGTGTAGTAATCGACCTCCGCCTCGCGCACCTCGGCCCGCCGCTCCTTGTGGTCGTACTTCTCCACGTAATACGTCCGGCCCTCGAGGATGTAGATCGCCTTCTCGTGGACCATAGAGGGCGCCGAGTCGTAGTCGACCTCGGCGACGATGCGCGGCTCCGCCGTCACGTCCTGGATCACGAAGTTGTCGGAGGAGACCGAGCGCAGGCTGACCGCGTCGGCCGGGTAGCTGTCGCTGGTCCAGTGCCAGCGCTCGCCCGCCCGGTGCAGCAGCTTCTCGTCCTCGAGATACTTCAGGATCTCGACCAGGTTCTCCTTGCCGAACGGCTCGTCGCCCACGAAGGGCAGCTCGAACGCGGCGCACTTCACGTGGTTGACCAGGATCTGCAGGTTGTCGGGGTTGATGCGGCCCTGCTCGACCGGTGCGCCGAAGAAGTAGTCCGGGTTCCTCGCGATGAACTGGTTGAGCGGGGTCGAGTTGGCGATCAGCACGGCGACGGAGGCCCCCGAGCGCCGCCCGGCGCGGCCCGCCTGCTGCCAGGCCGAGGCGACGCTGCCTGGGTAGCCGACCAGCACCGCTGCGTCGAGGCTGCCGATGTCGATCCCGAGCTCGAGCGCGTTTGTGGAGACGACCCCGAGCACCGACCCTTCGCGCAGCCCCCGCTCGATCTCGCGCCGTTTGAGCGGCAGATAGCCTCCGCGGTACCCGCGGATGACGCCTTCCGAGCCCGGCTTGGTCTCGAGCGCTTCCTTGAGATAGGTCACGAGCACTTCGGTCGCGAGCCGCGAGGGAGCGAAGACGATCGTCTGCAGTCCCTTGCTCAGGAACGACAGCGACACGTCGCGCGCCGAGTTGAGCGCCGACTTGCGGATGCCGAGCTGGCGGTTGACCACCGGCGGGTTGTAGATCGCGAAGTAGCGCTCGCCCCTCGGCGCGCCGCTCTCGACGACGAGCGTCATCTCGCGCTCGGTCAGGCCCTCCGCCAGCTCCCTCGGGTTGCCGATGGTGGCCGACGAGCAGATGAACTGCGGGCGCGAGCCGTAGAACTCGCTGAGCCGCCGCAGCCGGCGCAGGATGTTGCTCACGTGCGATCCGTAGACCCCACGCAGGCTGTGCAGCTCGTCGATCACGACGTAGCGCAGGTTCTCGAAGAGCTTCACCCACTTGGTGTGGTGCGGCAGGATGCCCTTGTGGAGCATGTCAGGGTTCGTGACCACGACGTGCGCGCGCGCGCGGATCGACTGGCGCGCGTCCTGCGGCGTGTCGCCGTCGTAGGTGAACGTCCCGATGTCCGCCCCGATCGCCTCGATCACCGCGTGCAGCTCCGCGAGCTGGTCCTGGGCCAGCGCCTTCGTCGGAAACAGGTAGAGCGCCCGCGCGTCGGGGTCCTCGAGGATGCGGTCGAGGACCGGAAGGTTGTAGCAGAGGGTCTTGCCCGAGGCGGTGGGGGTGACGACGACGACGTCCTTGCCGCCCTGGATCAGCTCGAACGCCTCGCGCTGGTGGCTGTAGAGGCCCTCGTAGCCCCGCCCGACGAGCGTCTCCCGGAGCTTCGGGTGCAGCTCGCCCGGGAAGTCCACCACCCGGGCCGGCTGGGCCGGGAAATGGCGCAGCGCGGCCAGCACCGGCTCGCTGCCGAGCGTCTTCTGGATCTCCAGGCCCTTCAGGACGGAAAGCAGGGGCGTGAGACCGTCACCGCGAGCCGGGACGGACCGGGGCGGGGTGGGGACGAGCTGCTGGGCCACACAACCTCCTCCGGGGCCCGAATCGGCCAAGGGCCCGCATGATGCTGGCGCATCATGCGGGGGGGAGGGGCCAGGGGAGGTCCGGACGGCGCCAACCCCGGCCGGGTTATGCTGTTTTCTGCCTGGAGACGCGATGAGCACAGAAACACCGATGCAGGACGCGGTCCGGACCCTCCTGTCCGGCGTCGGGGAGGACCCGGCCCGGGAGGGACTCGCTGGGACCCCCGAGCGCGTCGAAAAGGCCCTCCGCTTCCTGACGAACGGCTACGGCCAGGACCCGAAGGCGCTCATCGGCCAAGCCCTGTTCTCGGTCACCTACGACGAGATGGTGATCATCAAGGACATCGACGTCTTCTCGCTCTGCGAGCACCACCTGCTCCCCTTCCACGGCAAGGCGCACGTCGCCTACATCCCCAACGGCAAGGTGGTCGGCCTCTCGAAGATCCCGAGGCTCGTCGACATGTTCGCGCGCCGGCTCCAGGTGCAAGAGCGCCTCACGGTACAGGTCGCCGAGACGATCCAGGACGTGATCCAGCCCCGTGGCGTGGGCGTCGTGATCGAGGCCGTGCACTTCTGCATGATGATGCGCGGGGTCGAGAAGCAGAACTCGGTGGCGGTCACCTCGTGCATGCTCGGGGCGTTCCGCGACCGCCAGCCCACGCGCGAGGAGTTCCTCTCGCTGATCCGCCGTGCCGGCAAGTCTGGGTTCTGACTACTGCGTCGGGTTGGTGCGCCGCAGGCGGCGCGCCATCACCCTCATCACCTCGAGGGCGAGGGCAGGGACACGGCGCACTAGGTCGGAGAAGGCGTCGGCGTTGACCAGCACCAAAGTGCAGTCCGGGCCGGCCACGGCCGTTGCGCTCCGCGGGGCGGGATCGACGAGGGCCAGCTCGCCGAAGATGCCCCCCTGCTCGACCGTCTCGAGCACGGTCTCGCCGATGCGAAGGTCGACGCTGCCGGTGCGGACGATGAACATCTCGCGGCCCGGGTCGCCGGTCGTGAAGATCACCTGCCCGGGGTCGAGCCTCAGCGGCGCCTCGTCGAGCGTCATCAGCGCCCCGAGATAGGTCTTGACCCCGTCCATGCTCACCTCCGGCAGCGGGATCCTACCCCGGAAGCGCCAGGGCTCGCGCGAGCGCCCGACGCAGGTCGGGACGCCTCGCGAGGCGCGGCTCGAGGGCCGGCCACACCGCACGAATGTCGGCGAGCGTGTCGACGTCGCGGAGGGGCTCGAGCCGGCGAACCTCCAGCCGAGCGGTCGCCGCCCGCTCCAGGGTCTGCCGGAGGACCGCGGGCGTGCTCCAATCGACGCCGCGGACGAGCTCGGGATGCGGCTCGCGCAGCGCGATCAGGTAGTAGCCGCCGTCCTCGGCCGGCCCTAGAACGACATCCGCCGCGTCGAGCGCCGCGAGCGCCCGAAGCACGGTCTCGCGCGAGAGCTCCGGCGCATCGGAACCGACGATCGCGACGCGCGCGGCGCCGCGCGCAAAGGCTCGCGCGAAGGCGTCGGCCAGGCGCTCCCCCAGGTCGCCCCTGGCCTGCGCGCGAAGCCACACGCCGGGCAGCCACTCCCGCAGCGCCCGCCTCGCCTCGGGCGGGTCGAAGAAGACGAGCCGCTCGTACTCGCCGGGCGCGGGTGTCGTCGACTCGAGCACGGCCTCGGCCAGCGCGCGGTACACGAGAGCGGCCGTGTCGGGGCCGACGTCTCTCGCGAGCCGCGTCTTGACCGCCCCCGGCCGGGGGTCCTTCACGAAAACGACGAGCGTACGGTCGGACATCAGCGGCTCGCCTTGACCTCGGTCCAGAGCTGGTCGTAGAGCACGGTCGCCTCGCCCATGTCGCGGATCAGCTCGAGCCGCTGCAGCACGTCCGGCGGCGGGAACACGACCGGGTTGTCCCGGATCGCGGGCGGCAGCAGCGGGAGCGCCGCGCGGTTCGGGCTCGAGTAGCGCATGCTCCGGCAGATCTCGGCCGCGGTCTCGGCCTCGAGCGTGAAGTCGATGAAGGCGTGCGCCAGCGCGGGGCTGCGCGCGTCCTTCGGGATCGCCAGGTTGTCGACGAAGAGCGTCGCGCCCTCCTTCGGCACGACGTAGGCGATGTCACGGCTCTGGTCCATCGCCTTCGCGATCTGGCCGCTCCACGCCTGCGCGAGCCAGACGTCGCCCGAGAGCAGCACGTCCTCGAAGTTCGTCGAGTTGTAGGCCCGCACCAGCGGCTTCTGCCGCACGAGGTCGGCGCGCACCGACTCGAGCAGCCTGGGGTCGGTCGTGTTGAGCGAGAGCCCGCGCCGCTTGAGCGCGGCGCCGATCGCCTCGCGCGCGTCGTCGAGCATGAGGATCCGCCCGGCGTAGCGCGGGTCCCAGAGCGCCTCCCAGGAATCGACGGGGCCCAGGGCGCGCCGCTTGTCGTATGCGATGCCCGTCGTGCCCCAGAAGTAGGGGACCGAATGGAGGTTTCCGGGATCGTAGGCCTGGTCGAGGAATGCGGGGTCGAGGTTCCGGAAGTGAGGCAGGGCCGAGTGGTCGAGCGGGCGCAGCAGCCCCTGCGCGAGCAGCACCTGCACCGAATAATCCGAGGGACACACCACGTCGTAGCCGGCGTTCCCCGCCAGGAGCTTCGCGAGCAGCGCCTCGTTCGAGTCGTAGAGGTCGACATTCACCCGCGCGCCGTGGCGCGCCTCGAAGCGGGCGAGCGTCTCGGGGGCGATGTAGCCGGACCAGATATAGAGGTTGAGCGTTCGCCCCACGGGCGGTGGGGCGCCCACGAGAACGAAGGGCGCTCCGAGCAGCGCGAGGCCGACCGCCGCCGGGAGCGCCGCGAGCCGAGCCCTGCGGCCCTGCTCGAGCAGGAACGCGGCGAGCAGCAATAGCGCGGACGACAGCAGCAGCACCGTGGAGACGGCGTTGATCTCGGGCGAGACGCCGCTCTTGACCATCGAGTAGATCTGCAGCGGCAGCGTGGTGGCCCCCACCCCCGCTACGAAAGAGGTCACCACGTAGTCGTCGATCGAGAGCGCGAACACCAAGAGCCCCGCCGCCAGCACGGCCGGCAGGATCGCCGGCAGCGTGACCTTCCCGAACACCTGGAGCGGGCTCGCCCCGAGGTCGAGCGCCGCTTCTTCGAGGGCGCCGTCGAGCCCGGCGATGCGGGCCCGCACCACCACGAACGCGTACGACACCGTGAACGCGGCGTGGGCCAGGATCACCGTCAGGAAGCCCAGTTGCAGGCCGATCGCCGCGAACACCAGCAGCATGGAAGCCGCCAGCACGATCTCGGGGGCGACCGACGGGAGCGTCAGCAGCCCCTCGAAGAACGCGGGCCTGCGGAGCCTATGCCGATGGAACGCGAGCGCCGCCGCCGTCGCGACGAAGGTGGCGAGGAGCGTCGCCGTCGCACCCACGAGCAGGCTGTTGCGAAGCGCCGCCAGGATCGCCGGGTTGGTCGCGGCCTTGACGTACCAGTCGAGCGTGAAGCCGTCCCACGAGCCCGAGAGCCGGCTTCGGTTGAAGGAGAGCGCGGCCAGCACCAGGATCGGCGCGTAGAGAAAGCTGTAGACGACGAGGGCCCAGCCCCCGAGCATCAGGCCGCGGCCACGCCCGCCGCCCGGCCAGCTGGCAAGGGCCTCGCTGCGGGGGGCGCCCGTTGGATTCCGGCCAGCGGAGCGGCGCGCGGAGCGTGAGATCCGGAGCGGGGCCAAGGCCGCTATTCCCTCCCTATCGAAGTCCCTGCGCGGCGCGCAGCGGCCGCCGGAACACGAGCAGCAGGAGCAGCACCACGAGCGAGAGCACGAAGGACAGCGCGGCGCCGAACGGCATGTCGCGCGCCACCGCGAACTGGCCCTGGATCAGGCTGCCGACGTACGCGCTGCGGCCGCCGCCGAGGAGATCGGGAGCGAGGTACGCGCCGAGCGACGGGATGAACACCAGCAGGCAGCCGGCGGTGATGCCCGGCAGCGCCAGTGGAACGACGACGCTCTCGAAGGCACGCGTGGGCGAGGCGCCGCAGTCGGCGGCGGCCTCGACGAGCGCGCCGTCGAGCTTCTCGAGCGAGACGTAGAGCGGGAGGATCATGAACGGCAGCTCGCCGTAGACCTGGCCGATCAGGACGGCGGCGTCGTTGTAGAGCAGCTCCACGGGCGGCAGTCCCGCCGCCTGCAACGCCAGGTTCACGATCCCCTCCGAGCGCAGCAGCACGATCCACGCGTACATCCGCACCAGGAAGCTGGTCCACAAGGGCAGCACGATCAGGGCGACGAGGGCGCTCCTGAAGCGCGCGGGAAAGCGCCGCGCCAGCCACCAGGCGACCGGGAACCCGGCCACCAGGCAGACCACGGTCGTGGCCGTCGCCAGCGCGAGGCTGCGGCCCAGGATGCCGAGATAGAGCGGCTCGCGCGCACGCAGGTAGTTGTCGAGCGACAGCTCGCGCACGACGCCGCCGTAGGCCGAGCGGCGGCCGAGCGAGACCGCGAACAGCAGCGCCTGCGGCAGGTAGAAGAGGGCGAGCAGCAGCAGCAACGAAGGCACGAGCAAGAGCGCCGCCGTGCGTCGCTCGCGGCTCAAGCGGGTGCCTCGCCGTCGTCGAGCCGGAGCACCGCCTCCGGCGGGAACCAGAGCGTCACGGCGTCGCCGCGACTCCTGTCGCGCGCCAGCACGTTGCCCTCGCCGACGCTCACGGTCTCACCCGCCGTGCGGACGCGCCACTCGGTCCAGTCGCCGAGGAAGATCTCGTCGTCGATCACGCCTTCGAGGACGTTCGCGGCGCGCTCGACCAGGCTCACGCGTTCCGCGCGCAGGCCGATCCAGACCGGGGCGCCCGTGCGGTAGCCACCGTCGTCCTTCGCCAGAAGCCGCAGCCCGCCCGCCGTGGCGACGCGGGCGATGCCTGCGCCCACGTCCTGCACGCTCGCGCGGAACAGGTTCTGCACGCCGAGGAAGTCGGCGACGAAGCGCGTGCGTGGCCGCTCGTAGAGCGCCTCGGGCGAGTCCACCTGCTCGATGCGCCCGCGGTCCATCACGGCGATCCGGTCCGACAGCAAGAGCGCCTCGTCCTGGTCGTGGGTGACGAACAGGAAGCTGATCCCGAGCCGCTCCTGCAGGTTCTTGAGCTCCACCCGCATCTCGTGGCGCAGCTTCGGGTCGAGCGCCGCCATCGGCTCGTCGAGCAGCAGCAGCTCGGGCTCGAGCACCAGCGCGCGGGCGAGCGCCACGCGTTGCTTCTGGCCGCCCGACAGCTCGTGCACGCCGCGGCCGCCGAGCCCCTCGAGGCGGACGAGGGCGAGCGCCTGATCCACGCGGCGCTCGATCTCGGCGGGCGCGAGCCCGCGCAGCTCCAGCCCGAACCCGACGTTTCCCGCGACGCTGCGGTGCGGGAAGAGCGCGTAGTGCTGGAAGACGGTGTTGACCGGCCGCTTATGCGGCGGCACCGACGTCATGTCCAGCTCGGAGATCGACAGGCTGCCGACATCCGGGCTCTCGAAGCCGGCCACGAGGCGTAGCAGCGTCGTCTTGCCGCAGCCGGACGGGCCGAGCAGCGTGACGAGCTCTCCCGGCGCTATGTCGAGCGTCACGTCGCGCACGGCGGGATGGCCGCGATAGCTCTTCGAGAGGTTCCGAACCGCGAGCGCGCCCCGCATCAGAGCGGGATCTTACACGCGCAGCGCGGCGGCGGGACGTCGGCCCGCCCCGTTCGCCTCAGTCTTCCGCTAGACCGGCCTCGAGTTCGTGAACTCTGGCATCGAGGGCCGCCACGCGGCTCTCCTGCTCGAGGCGGTCGAGGCGAACCTCGATCGCATCGAAGCGGCCGTTCACATCGAGTCGGAACTCGTCGATCTTGCTGTCGATCTTGGTTTCGAGGCGCGGGTAGAGGTTTGTTTCGAGCCGGCGCAGGGCCTCGAGGATGTCGGGACTTGTGCTCATGGTCTCGGGTTCCTTCCCCGCCGGCGCGGGAGAGGACGCGGCGTACGGTCCATCCTACACACGTTCCTGTCCTCGGAGGTCCGTTCGAGCCGCGGGCCTCCGCGCCTACGGCAGCGGGCGGAGCTTGATGTTCCTGAACCCGAACGCGCTGCCGTGGTCCTGCAGCACGATGCGGCCCTTTGCGGCGAGCCCGTAGTCGGGTGCTTCCTTCCACTTGCCGGAGTCGCGCAGCTTCTTCCAGTCGTCGTTCCAGCGCTCGAACTCGAGAAGCTTCTGCCCGTTCAACCAGTGCTCCACGTGTTTGCCGTTCACCACGATCCTCGTGCTGTTCCACTCGCCCACCGGCCGGAGCTGCTTCTGGTCGTTGGCCACGTGCATCGCGTAGTTGGCACCGGCCTTATTCCACTCCTCGAGCTTCTGCGGAAAGCCGACGTCGTCGATGAACTGGTACTCGGGCCCCGTCATCCAGGCGGCCTTGTACTTGGGGTCCTCGACGACGCCGTACATGACACCGCTGTTGCCGCCCTTCGAGGCCTTCCACTCGAGGCTCAGCTCGAAGTTCGTGTACTCCTTGTCGGTGGCGACGTCGGCGCGAAGGTCGCTGCCGTAGTTGCCCTCGGTCCCGGCCGTCTCCAGAGCGCAGCTCGCCACCTTCCAAGCGGCAGGCTTCTGTCCGTTGTAGCCGTGCCAGCCCTTCATCGTGGCCCCGTCGAAGAGCAGCACCCAGCCGGCGGCATTCTCGGCGTCGGTCAGCGTGTTGACGCCCTGACAGGCGGGCTGAGAGACGACTGGGCGCGCGACCGCGGAGACGGCCGCGCTCAAGATCAGCAAGAGGGAAACCTTGAATCTCATGCAAAGTACTCCTCGAGCGCAACGGTAGCACGGCAACCGATTGACAACGGCACGATGCCACGCGCAGAATCGCCGTCTTTCCCGATCGGAATCCCAGGCGCCGCCTGGACGCCGGCAGTCGAGGAGAATACGAATGAGACCTGATCGACGCCTTCGTATGCGACTGCTCGCCGCAAGCATCCTCGCGTGGGCGAGCTCACCGGGCGCGGCCGCCCAGGACGCGGCGCCCGCACCCACGCGCCTGCTGATTCACGCTGGAACGCTGATCGACGGCCGCTCCGAAGCGCCTCGGCGCGAGGTGACGGTCGTCGTAGCGGGCGAGCGCATCACCGACGTCGTGGCCGGTTACCGGCCGGCGGCAGCGGGCGAGACGGTTCTCGACCTCCGCGGCTTCACGCTGCTGCCGGGCCTGATCGACCTGCACGTGCACCTGGGCATGGAGCTCGGTCCGTCGTCCTACATCGAGCGCTTCACGCTGAACCCGGCGGACATCGCGCTCCAGGCGGCGAGCCATGCGCGGACCACGCTGCGCGCCGGTTTCACGACGGTTCGCAACCTCGGCGACAGCCACAATGTGACCGTCGCGCTGCGCGACGCCATTCGTCGCGGCCTCGTCGAGGGGCCGCGCATCTTCACCGCCGGCAAGAGCCTCGCCACGACGGGCGGCCACGCCGACCCGACGAGCGGCCACGCCGACGAGATCGAAGGCGATCCCGGCCCGAAGGAAGGCGTCTTGAACGGCCCCGAGGACGCGCGCAAGGCCGTGCGCCAGCGCTACAAGGACGGGGCCGACCTGATCAAGCTCACCGCGACCGGCGGCGTGCTCTCGCTCGCGAAGAACCCCGACAACCCGCAGTTCACCGAAGAGGAGCTGCGGGCGGTCGTGGCGGCCGCGCGCGACTACGGCTTTCCGGTGACGGTCCACGCGCACGGGGCCGAGGGGATGAAGCGCGCGATTCGGGCAGGTGTCGACTCGATCGAGCACGGCACGCGGCTCGACGACGAGGTTGTCCGGCTGATGCTCGAGCACGGCACGTGCCTGGTGGCGACGCTCAGCGCGGGCCGCTTCACGGGCGAGAAGGCGAAGGTCCCGGGCTGGCTTCCGGAGGTCGTGCGGCCCAAGGCGGCGACGATCGCCGCGGTTGGGGCCCAGGGCTTCACGAAGGCATACGAGGCGGGAGTCAAGATCGCGTTCGGCACCGACAGCGGTGTCTCGCCCCACGGCGACAACGCGAGGGAGTTCGTCTACATGGTCGACGCCGGGATGCCGCCGATGAAGGCGATCCAGGCCGCGACGATCGAGGCCGCGCGCCTGCTGCGGGCCGAGGCCGACCTCGGCTCGATCGAGAAGGGCAAGCTCGCCGACCTCGTCGCAATCCGCCGCGATCCCCTCGCCGACATCTCCGCGCTGCAGGAAGTCGCGGTCGTGATGAAGGGCGGCGTCATGGCGAGGCAGCCCCGCTAGATTCGCTCCGGGCCGCATGGCGCTGGTTGACCCGCTGCGCTGCGGGCTCTGCTAGCATTGGGCCCTCATCCCATGGGCGGCGAAGCAAGCGGACTCTTCGACGAACGGCTCATCGCGCGGCGCAGGCTGCGACGCTGGGCGGCCGCCGCGGTGGGTATCCTCGTCCTGATCCGCCTCGGAGCCGAGGTCGTGCCCGCGATGAGGGTCCCGGACCTGGTATTGCTCGATGCGTGGCAGTCCTTGCGGGGCACCCCGAGGCCGAGCCCGCAGGTCGCGATCGTCGCCATCGACGAGAAGAGCATCCAGCGCTTCGGACCGCCCGCATGGCCGCGAAGCGAGTACGTTCGGCTCGTCGAGCGCCTCGCGGCAGCCGGCGCAAGCGTGATCGGCTTCGACTTCACCTTCGGCTCGCTCGAGCGGGAAGCGGCCAACAACAAGCGCTTCGCCGCGGCGATGAAGAAGGCGGGCAACGTCGTCTTCGGCTACGAGTTCACGGACGTGGGCGATCCTTCTCCCCCCGGAAGCCCGTCCTCGGCGATCCTGCAGGCGAATGCCCTGGCTCGCTTCGACACGACGGCGCTCCCCCCGGCACCCCAGCTGATCGAGCCGGAGCCCGCGCTGGCCGAAGCCGCGGCCGCCATCGGGCACGTGTTCACCGTCGCGGGCGACGACGGGAAGATCCGTGTGCTGCCGCTGCTCATCCAGCACGGAGGCAAGGCCTACCCGTCGCTCGCGCTCCAGCTGGCTCGCGTGTACACGGGCACCCCTCTCGAGGCCGTCCTGTCGAAGGGCGACGCCGTCAGCCTGGGTGAGCTTCAGATTCCCGTCTCGCCCTCGGGCGAAGTGCTGCTCAACTGGCCTGCGGGGGGCGAGAAGGCCTTCCCCATGTACTCGTTCCTGGACGTGGTGCGGGGAGACGTGCCGGCACAGGCTTTCCACGGAAAGGCCGTGCTCATCGCCGGGACGGCCCCGGGCCTCGACGACCGGGACTTCCCATTCGCGGTCGAGGCGCCGGGCGTGCTGATCTACGCGACGTTCCTGGACAACGTCTTCCGCTTCGATTTCGTGCGGGCGCCCGTCTGGGCCTGGCTCCTCGAGTGGGGGCTGTTCCTCGCCGCCTGCGGGCTCGGGGTCTGGCTGCTTCCGCGCCTGTCGACGCGCCTGCTCCTGGCCGGCGTGCCCGTGCTCGTGCTCGTGCTGCTAGGCGTGGCGGCGTTCCTGTTCGTTCAGAGGGGCATCCTGCTCCAGGTCTTCTACCCTTCGCTCGCCCTTGTCGTGCCGCTCGGCGTGGTGGCCGCGCTTCGGCTCACCGCGAGCGAGCAGGAGACGCGGGACGTCGCCGCCGAGAAGGTCGAGAACCAGAAGCTGCTCGGCCTGAGCTTCCAGGAAAAGGGCATGCTCGACATGGCGCTCGCGACCTTCAACAAGCTGCTCGTCTCGAACGACATGAAGCTCGTGTACGTCAACCTCGGCCTCGACTACGAGAACCGGGGGCAGCGCGACAAGGCCTACCTCGTCTACAAGAAGGTGTTCGACGTCGATCCCCGGTTCGAGGACGTGGCCCATCGCATGGAGCGCCTCAGCCAGGCCGGGGCCGGCTCGAGCCTCTTCGGGGCGCCCACAGGGCAGTTGGCCGGCGCGGCCACCGCCGCCGGGGCCGCGGCCAGCGAATCCACGGGGCCACCTCCGATGTCCCCGTCGCTGGTGGCCAGCCTGGCCCCCGGTCAGGGCGCAATGGAGGACGCGCCGACCGCGCTCGCGCCGACGGCGGTCCCAGCCGCGGCCGCCACCGCCCCCGAGATCGCCGAGGAAACGAACCTCCCCACACGCGTGGCCCCCGCGGCGGCTCCGACACGGGCGGTGCCAGCCACGGTCGTGGGCACCCCGGCCGCGTTCACCCCTGGCCCGGGCGGCCCGGTGATGCCGGGCTCGCGCTTCGGGCGCTACCAGGTCGAGCGGCACATCGGCCGCGGCGGAATGGGTGACGTGTTCCTGGTGCGCGACACCATCATCAACCGCCAGGCCGCGCTCAAGACGATCCGGCCCGACACGGACCTCGACCCCAAGCAGATCATCGAGATGCGGCAGCGCTTCTACCGGGAGGCCCAGACCGCGGGCAAGCTGACCCACCCCCACATCGTCACGGTCTTCGACGTGGGTGAGGACCTCGGCATGTCGTACATCGTGATGGAGTTCGTCGAGGGTCAGACGCTCACGCAGTGGATGAAGAAGCAGCGCTTGAGTATCCCGCAGATCAAGCACGTCATCTACCACGCGGGCCTCGGTCTCGCCTACGCGCACGAGAACGGCGTCTACCATCGCGACGTCAAGCCCGACAACATCATGCTCTCCAAGACCGGAGCGGTGAAGGTGATGGACTTCGGGATCGCCCGGGTCGTGGAGTCGAGCCTCACCAAGACGGGGAGCGTGATGGGAACCCCCGCCTACATGTCCCCGGAGCAGGTCAACGGCCACAAGGTCGACGGCCGCAGCGACACCTTCTCGCTCGGCGTGATCCTCTACGAGCTGCTCACCGGCCGCAAGCCCTTCAAGGGCGACAGCATGCCCTCGCTGATGTTCGCGATCATGAAGGAAGAGGCGCTGCAGGCTTCGACCGTCGACACGAGCGTCCACGCGGCGTGGGACCCGATCCTCAAGAAGGTGCTCGCCAAGCATCGCGACGACCGCTACGCGACGGTGAAAGAGTTCGCCCAGGCCGTGAGAGACGCTCCGGTCCGCTGATCGTCGGCCTGCGACGCGCGCCTCGCGGCGAGCGCCACGGTCGAGAGCTCCGCACGACGGACTCGCGCTACGTCCAGACCCAAGACGGCTGGTTGAGCAAGGAGACGCGGCGAGACGCGGGCTGCCGGACGACGGGCCGGCCGCCCAACGATGCAAGCCGACGACGGCCCGGAGCGGACGCTACTCCGGGCTCGCCGGGCTCACTGACATTCCGGTGCGTCTGGGTCCTCGCACGGACAGGGCTCCGTACCCCAGGTGTACACCACGCCACCGATCACGTACGTCGTGCAGGACCCCTGGCCCGAGGAGAAGGAGAAGCCGTCGGCAAACCTGCCCTTGCCGTAACTCCTGCCACTTGGACCCGACTCCTTGAACTCGAGGTCCGCCACGGGCTGCGGGAGGATGGTCGTGCCACTCATGAAGGGGCCTGTGCAGTTCGGCGGACTGTCCGCGGTGAACTGGGCGCTCATGATCGCCATTGTCACGGGGTCGTGAGTGAACGCGACCTTGCATCCCTTGAAGTTGATGACCTCGGTGTTCTGCGTCGCCTGGAAGGTGTTCGGGCCGCCTTCGAGGCCGATGCCCAGGATCTCGCAAACCTTGCTGGGGGGGTTGGAATTGAGGGCTACGGTCGTCCTGGTGGGGACTCGGAGGCCCGCCAGGGTGATCTTGAAGCTCGAGATCTTCGGCGACGTTGGCTTCGATATCTTGATCACCTGCTCGTGGCAGGAGCCCTTGCCGAAGCTGTCGATGCCAACGCAGGGGTTGGCGATCGTGATGGACGCCCCGGAGACGGCGGCCACGGCCTTCACGCCCCGGCCCTGAAGCGTGTAGACGACCGTCTGCGGCGAAAGCACCTCGTACTCGATCTCGGTGCACTGGCCACCCGTAACGCCTGCGCAGCTGACAAAGCTCGGTCCGTTGATCACCTTGAACGTGGCCGGGCTAACCCCAGTGGTGGTGCACTGAATCGGAGGCGGAGGCGGAGGCACCGTGTTGGTGGCACGTGCGCTCGTGGCCGCGAGCAGCGCCAGAGCCGCTACTGTGGCGCCTGAAAGAAGCGTCTGACTGGTTCGCATCGTGGATTCTACTCCTTCGTGTTCTGTTTTCGCCGCTTGGGAGGAAGTGGTTTGCTCAAGCACGCCAGGCCGGCCTCACCGACCTCACTCACAATCGGGGGTGTCGTCCGGACACGGGCAGGGATCCGTGCCCCAGGTGTAGACCACGCCGCCGATCACGTACGTCGTGCAGGAGTCTTTGCCCGAGGAGAAGAGCCCGGAGCCGAACTTCCCCTTGCCCAGGTGTAGCCCACCTAGGGTCACCTGCAGTTCTCCTGCGGGCCGTGGGTCGATGATGTTGCCGGTCTGGAGCGTCGGGGACTTGCAGAGCTTGCCGCCATCTCCCGTGGACGTCAGGAGCGTCGCGAGCGTGACGTCGTTCGTCCAGGGGTCCCGGGTGAACTCGACCTTGCATCCCTTGAAGTTGATGATCTCGGTCTTCTGCGCCGTCTGAGCCGGATGCGGTCCGTCCTCGAGGCCGATGCCCACGATCCTGCAGGCTTTCTGGTCGTTGCCAGGGCCGGTGGCCAGGGACGTCGGGCTGGCGTTTCGGCGACCCGCCAGCGTGATCTTGAGCTTCCCGAAATTGTCCGGACGCGTCTTGATCGCCTGCTCGTGGCACGAGCCCTTGCCGAACGAGCCGATGCCGTCGCATGCCGCGGCGATCTGACCCGCGGGGGTCACGGACACGACGCCGAGGCCCTGGAGCGCGTAGACGTCGTTGTTGGCACCAGACACCTCGTACTCGATCTCGGTGCACTGGGGGCCACCCGGCACGCCGTCGCAGTCGACGAAGTTCGGCCCGCTGCTCACCGTGAACGTAGTCCCGAACGCGTTGGTGCACGAGGTCGGAGGCGGTGGCGGTGGCGCCTGGGCGAGCACGCCCGTTGCCGCGAGCAGCGCCAGGGCCGCTACCGCGGCGGCTGACAGGAACGGCTGACTGGTTCGCATGATTGCTTCTTCTCCTTCTATATCCTTCCGTCCTAGACTCTGGAGGGAATCCAGGGCCCCAAAGCGCCAGCTAAGGGACAGCCAGGACCACGCGACCGTAGACGACCCGCCCGGGCCTGATGCCGAGGTTGCTCGGGTCGGTGGCCTGGTACGTCGACGTCTCGTCTGTCAGGTTGTTCACGCCGAATACCGCGAAGCCGTAGCGCTTCGGCAGGCGGTAGCGAAGGGCCGCGTCCATGACCCAGAAGCTCCGGCTGCCGGCGGCGAACCTGTTCTGGCTCCTGGGCACGCGGAAGTCACCTTCCTGATCGAGGTAGGTGACGCTCACAACCGCGCCCAGCCCGGAGCCATGGAAGAAGCGGGCGGAGAGCGGGACGCGGTGGGTCTTGACGTTGGAATACGGGAAGTTGAGCGCGGCCGCCGCCTCGAGCTCCTCGTACTGGTACTCCGCGCTGAGCGTCAAGAAGGCCCGCGGCGCCGCGAACAGGTAGGCGCGAGCGAGGCGGTCCTTGCCGTCCCTGTCGTTCACGCTTCCGGTGACCGATCCGCCGGATATCGTCTGCACGAACTGCGGAATCGTGAGGTCCCTTTCCGAGAACTCGACGCCGGCGAACGTCTTCCCGCCGAGCTTCTGGTCGACGGCGGCGCCGTAGACCCAGGACCGCGTCGCGCTCGGGTCGTCGAAGAACTGGTTGAAGCCCGCCACCTGCGTCGGCTCCAGGGTCTGGTCGGTGACCAGGGTCCGCTTCAGGGTCCTGAACCCGGCCGCGCGGAGCGTGGTGCCGGACGTCGACGTCCACGAGATCCCGAGCTTGGGGTTGGCCTGGTCCTTCTCGCCGAGCACCACGGCCGGGACCGGGGCAGGCGCGCCCGGCGGACGCCCGCCCGCAGTAACCGCTTGAGTGCTGGTGCCCGTCTCGTCGAAGAGATCGCCGCTCACGCCCAGCGTCAGGGTCAGGTTCTTCGCGAGCGAGATGTAGGAATACAGGTAGGCGTTGGCGTGGCTGGTGGCCGCGTCGGTGTCGGTGGTGACGGTCAGCAAGGCAAGCGGGGCGCCCGGCGCCGGGAACACCTCGATGACGGTGGTCTCGTTCCTGTCGATCTTGAAATAGCCGGCGCCGGCTACGGCCTTGAGCCTCGAGGATCGGTAGAGGAGCTGCGCCTCGGCGCTGTCGGCCTTCTCGTCGCGGGTGAGCGTGAACTCGTTCGGCGGCCGGGCAGCGGCGTCGGGCAGGGAGAAATCGATGTCCCTGTCCTGGCGCATGTAGGACGCGAGCAGGGTGAGGCTCGGAGCAAAGTCGTGGCGCAGGCCGAAGCGTCCGTTGCTGCTCTTGGTGGTCTGCGTCAACTGCGGGAAGTAGTCGCTCGCGTCGAAGTTCAGGCTCAGGTCTCCGGTCTCCAGGTCGCGGTAGCGCACCTCGGCCTGGACGCTCGTCTTCGGGCTGAGCTCGGCCTGAACGAATGCGTTCGCGATCTTGTCGTCCTGCGTGGCGTTCTCGCGGAAGCCGTCGGTCTTGAAGCCGCTGTAGCCGGCGCTGAAGGAGAGCTTGCGGTAGATGCCCGAGACGATCCCCTCCCCGGCCAGGGTGTCGTCCTCGCCGACGAGGAAGCTGCCCTGCACGCCAACCTGATCCCGGTTGAACAACGGGTTGAACTCGTTGAACGCCAGCGCGCCGGGCCCCAGCGAGCTGATCAGGAACAGGTTGCTCTCGCCGAGCCTCGGCTGGATCGGCGTGGTGTTGAGCGGCTGGAGCATCTGCGACTGGAACAGCTCGCTGACCCTCGCGATCTCGTGGCGCGGACGAGCGGCGTAGGAGTCGGCCAGCAGGCGGTGGGCGGAGTAGTTGGCCACGTCCGTGTTGAGCGACTTCCAGCCCTCGACGAGGGCCAGGTCCTGGAAGCCCAGGTCGGAGTAGACCCGCCCCAGGCTGGCGCTGCGCGCCGCCAGGTCCGCATCGAGCAGCAGCCGGGAGCGGTAGACCGCCCGGTTGTCGTTCAGCTCGATGGCTTTTTGGTTGTCGCGAAGCGCCTCGACGGGCCGGTTGGTGGTCTGCTTGGCGATCGCGTCGTAAAGCCACGGCGTCGGGTCCTTGGGATCCGCCTGCTTGGCCAGGTCGTACTCGCGGCCCACCAGATCCTCGCGCTTGGCCTCGAAGTAGGCCTTCCCCAGGTAGCTGCGCAGGAGCGCCTGGCCCGGGTCGAGGCTGACCGCCACCTCGATCTCCCGGCTGCCCTCGGCGAGCCGTCCCTCGCGGATCCGCGCGAGCCCCAGCCCCAGCCTTGGGAGCGGATCGGACGCGTCGAGCTCGATGGCCTTGCCGAAAGCCGCCTTGGCCTGCGCCGTCTTCACTTGCATCAGGTACGAGTATCCCAGCACCGTCTGGGTCCGGGACAGGTTCGGCGCCAGCTCGGTCGCCTTGCGCGCCGCCTCGAGCGCCGCGTCCTGCTGCCCGAGCGACGAGCGGATCTCGGCGAGGCGGGCCCAGGCGAGAGCGTCGCCGGGGTCGAGCTGGATGGCGCGCTCGAGGCTTGCCCGCGCCCCCTCGAGATCGAACTTCGCCTGGCGTGCGTAGGATAGGGCGATCTGCGCGGCGGCCGACTTCGCGTCGGCGGCGACCGCCTTCTGGGCGGTGGCGAGGGCTTCGTCCGGATGATTGGTCGCCACGCTGATGATCGTCTTTAATGCGAGCGCGTCGGCGCTCGAAGCATCCAGCGTGAGAGCCTGCTCGATGTCCTTTCGCGCTCCCTCCACGTTGCCGGTGGCGAGCCGCAGCGAGGCGCGCTGCGTGAAGAAGCGCGGGTCCCGGATCCCCGCTTCCGCGACCTTGTCGAGGCTGTCGAGCGCGCCCTGCAGGTCTCCCTTCCGCTGAAGCTCCGTCGACTCGCCTAGCTTCGACTGCCAATCCCCCGCACCCAGCTCGCCAGGCTTTGTGTAGAGGACCGGCGGGTAGTAGAGCGCCCACTGGACCGCGTCGAGCGGGCGCGCGCGCACGCTGATCGCCGGAGCCCGCCCATGGGCGGCCGTCGCGACCTGGCCGCCCTCGAGATCGAGGCGGCCCGCGTCGGTCTTGGCCTCGACGCGTCCCTGCAGGACGGCGAGGACCGTCTCGTTGCCGTCGCTGGCGACGGCGAGGATCAGCTCGGTGCCGCGGATCGCGGCGATCGTGCTGCCGCTGCTGAAGCGGGTCGGCCGCTCCTTCCAGCGGATCACGTGTGCCCAGATGCGGCCGAAGAAGAGCTTGATGTCGCGTTGCGTCGCGTTCTCGTCGATCTGGACCCGCGAGTCGGAGCCGATCCGGAGCACGGTGCCGTCGGAAAGGAACCGGACGCTCGCCCGACCCTGCCTCGTCACCAGAATGTCGTTGAGCTGAAGCGGCATCGACGGCGAGGGCGTCTGCGGTTGTCCCAGCCGAAGCACCGTGACTTGGCCGGCGCTCGCCTCGAGCGTGGCGATCGCCTGGCCAAAAGCGGTGCCCTCGCCCACCAGAAACGCTCCGCCGAGCACGAGCGCCACTCGAGTGCACGCCATCCGATTCAATCCACGCATCGTCGGTCTTCTTTCCTGGTCTTCGAACGCGCGTCCGTTGGGTGAGCTGGCGGATATCAGCCTGGGGGGAAAGGCGACCCTCTTCCGCTCGACCGCTTGCAGGATTTTGAGGCCGAAAGCATGGCAGGCCATCCGCTCCATGTCAATGGACAAGGCGCCGCTCGAGGACCGTTACTGCTCAGCGACACCACGCAAAACGTCACCCGCATCCCAGGGAGTGCCTGTCGCGTCGTGGCACACGACCGCGGTGTCGCCGACGCTCACGACGTCGGGCGGATCGATTCGATCCGAGGCAGGGACTGCGGGGGCTCGGCGTCGTGCGGCGGGCGCCGGGAGCGGCGCACGGCGGTCCAGCCCCACGCGGCCAGCAGCAATGGCGCTCCGTACACGAGGGCGCGCCAGCCCCAGCCGAGCGTCCACGGCTCGCCCGACTGCCAGGCGGGGTAGACGACGTAGGCGAGCGACACGGTGCCCGTGAAGAGGAGCGCCGCCGGCTCGTCGCGGACCACGAGCAGCGGCAGCAGCCACAGCGCGTACCAGGGCAGCACGTTCGGGCTCAGCAGCAGCGTGGCGACGACGACCGCCGTCGCCGCCGCTACGGGTTCGCTGCGCCGCCACCCGAGCCACAACGCAAGCGCCAGCGTGAGCAGCGCCCCAGCTCTTACTGCGGCCGCGTGGCTGCCCAGTAGCAAGGCGAGCGGCGCGAACAACGTCTCGTTGAAGCGCCAGAACTGCGCGTACTTCGAGAGGCTCAGCAGCATGGTCCGGCTGGAGCTGGAATCCAGATAGGGCAGGAGCAGCAGCACCGCGAGCGCCGCGCCTGCCAGAATGTGCCACCAGCGGTAGCGGCGGATCCAGGCCAGGGCGACGAGCCCGGGGAGGAACTTCGACATGAAACCCGCGGAGGCCGCGAGGGCGGAGAGGAGCGGCCGCTCGGCGTCGATCGCCAGAAGCGCGAGCGTCAGCCACAGCATCGCGAAGGCCTCGCTGTGGCCGCTGCCGGCGATCTCGACGAGCGCGAGGGGGCTCCAGGCGAGCACCAGCAGGCGCGCGAGCGGCAGGCCGCGCCGCGCCAGGACGAAGCCGAGCGCCACGAGCGTCAGCAGCTCGCAGCCGACCAGGAACGCCTTCATCGCGGTGAACGAGTCGTGGACGCTCACCACGGCCCGCGTCGCCAGCACGAAGAGCGGAGGATAGACGGCGGTGTAGTCCTTGTGGTTGAGGCCGTCGTAGACCTCGTCGCGCAGGTGCGCCCAGCGCGGCGCCTCCGGGCGGTCGCCCCAGCGGTAGGGGTTCCCGCCCTGCGCCTGGACGCGCCCTTCCCAGACGTAGCGGCTGATGTCGTTGCTCAGGAGCGGCGGGGCGGCGACGAGCACGGCCCGCCACACGACGGCGGCCCCGAGGCAGCAGAGCAGGCCGCGGCGCGAGAGGCCTTCCGACGCGGCGAGGGCGGCGAGGTAGGCGGCGAACGCCAGCCCGAAGAGCGCCAGGTGCGCTCCGATCCGCGTGGGTGGCGGCGCGCCCGTCGCCCAGGCGAGGACGCAGCCCGTCAGGACCATTCCCGCGAGCGCGAGAACGTAAGGGCTCCTTGCCCAGGCGTAGCGCAGGATCGTCGCGATGATCTTCGTCCCCGCCCCGATCGTCCCGCGCACGGTCCCGCTCACCTTGCTGCGGCCGACGCGGGGCCGGTAGTCGACCGGCACCTCGACGACGCGCAGGCCCTGGCGCGCCGCCTTGACCTGCATCTCGACGGTCCAGCCGTAGTTTCGGTCGCACATGCCGAGCTTCCGAAGCGCGTCCGCCGTGATGGCGCGGAAAGGTCCGAGGTCCGTCGCACGCGCACCCGTGAGCGCATTCATGAGGCCCACGCAGAGCCGCGTGCCGACGACCGCGTGCCAGGGCTGGGCCTCGGGGGCGCGCCTGCCGAGCCTCCGCGAGCCGATCACCAGGTCGGCCCGACCCTCGAGAATGGGCGCGACGACGTCCGTCAACTGGCTCGGGTCGTCGCTGCGGTCCCCGTCCACGAAGACGACGATGTCGGTGTCGCCAGCCGCCGCGATCCCGGTGAGGCACGCCTGGCCATAGCCGCGGCGCGGCTCCGCCACGACCCGAGCCCCGGCCGCTCGCGCGAACTCGGCCGTCCGGTCGCGCGAGCCGTTGTCGACGACGATCACCTCGGCCACCACGGACGGAAGCCCGCGGACGACGTCGCCGATCGCCTGCTCCTCGTCGAGCGCCGGGATGATCACGACGATGCGCGGCGCGGCCATCGCGCGTCAGTGTAGGTCAACCCGGCTAGAATCGGGGCATGACACGTGGCTCCCTCGCCTTTGCCCCGCTCGCCGTGCTCGCGCTCGCCGCCTCCGCCCCGGCCCAGGAACCGGCGGTGTACCAGCAGCAGCCCGGGCGCTCCTTCCGCTTCACCGGCGACACGCTGATTCGCTACGAATGGACGCGGAACATCCCGCAGATTCTGCTCGGAGAGCTCGAGCTCGCCGACGAGAACCGCTACCGGCTGCAGGCGAGGCCGCGGATCGAGCTGCGCGTCGGCCCCTTCGAGCTGGGAGCCGGCGGCGCCTTTAACTACAGCTCAGACGAGAACGACAAGCCGCCGGAAGGCCAGCCGCTGCTGCTCGTGCGCGACAACTATCGCTCACGCGACGCGCGGCTCGACCTCGCCTACGCCAAGCTCAAGCTCGGCCCGTTCACTGGCTACGGCGGACGCTTCATCATGCCGATACCGCTCACCGAGATGATCTGGGACCGCGACCTGCGGCCCCAGGGCGGGGCGGCAACGCTCCTGCTCGGGAGCGCTTCGAGCCCCGCGCGGCTCGGGTTTCACGGCATCTACGCGACGGGCAGCCACGTGTTCGAGGACGAGTCGGTCATGTACGGTGGCGCGGCCGAGCTCTCGCTCGGGCGCCCCGGCGAGGCCACACTTTCGGTCATGGGCTCGTACCTGGAGTTCGACGAGCTCGACAAGCTGGAGACGCCGGTAAGGCGCCAGAACACCCGGGTCGCCGGTTCGATCGTCGGCCGGTACCACGTCGCCGACATCGTCGGCCGCATCACCCGCGGCGGCCAGCTCCCGCTGCAGCTGGTGTTCGACTACTGCTGGAACACCGAGATCGACGAGAACAACAAGGGCCTGTGGCTCGCTGCGGTGCTCGGCGCGACCGACGTGTCGCGGGCGCGGCTCGAGTACACCTACGCCAAGCTGGACAAGGACGCGACGCTCGCGGCCTTCAGCAGCGACGACTTCTTCTGGGGCACGGGCTGGGAGGGCCACCGCGCCGACCTCGGCGCCGCGACGCGCAAGAACAACTCCCTCCACGCGATCGCACAGTGGCAGCGCTTCAAGGACAACCCCAACCCCCTGATCCGCGACCAGTGGGTGACACGCTATCGGCTGGAGTGGCGCACGACGTTCTAAGCCACATGCTAGGATCGCTCGAGGTATGCGCATGAGCAGCGTGAAGAGAGTTGTCCTCGATCTCGTCAAGACTCTCCCAGACGACTGCACGCTGGAGGACGTCCAGTACCAGCTTTACGTGCGTCAGAAAATCGAACGCGGCATGCAGGCCGCAGCGGCTGGTCGGGTTCATAGCCACGAGCAGGTGAAGAAGCGCCTCTCCAAGCTAACGAATTGAAGGGGCCTTGGGGCTCGGCGCCTCGGCGGCGCGGGGTTTCTTGGGCTGGAGCGCCTCCAGCATCTCGTAGGGGATGCGGGCCGCGACCAGCACGCGGTTCTCCTCCGTCGCGACGCTGATGGCCGAGGCGAGCTGCTGCAGCTCCGGCTTCTGCTGCGCCTGGAGGCTCGCCAAGGCCACCAGGCCGCGCACGACGTCCGCGAGGTTCTTCGCCGCGATCGCGTCCTTCGCCTCGCCCGTGATCGCGAGCGAGACCTGCGGATCGAGGTCGCCGGTCACCGTGAGGCCGGTGAGCGCGGGCAGCGTCATCGTCGCCGTGCCGTCGGCGGAGGCGCCCGGCGCCGGCAGCGAGGTCGGAAGCCCCGCAAGCAGGCTCTGGTCGCCCACCATCCAGAACGTCGAACCCGGACGGACCTTCTCGACGAGCGCCATGAGCGCTACGTTGCTCTTGAGCGGGGTCTCGTTGCGGCTGCGGCTCCCGACGGCCGCGAGCACCTGGTCCTCGGCTCCGAAGACGAGCGTCCGATCGTCGAGGAAAGCGACCGCGAGGCCGCCCTGCTTCTCTCCGTCGCGGTGGCCTTCCCGCCGGCCGATGCCGTCGCCGAAGGCGTACACGGTCACGCCCTCGTGGCTCGTGCCGGTCGCCTTGCCGTCGGTCTCCAGGGTTCGGCCGAGCTTGTAGAGATCGAAGCGTCCGAAGGCGATGGCGAGTCCCGGGGCGCCCTTGCGGCCCCCCGGCGAACCCGCGATCACGAGGTGGTCGATGTCCCGCGCCGGGCTGAGGCCGGTCTTCTCCTCGAGCTGCTGGAGCGCCTCGGGCTTCATGCCGCCCTCGGCGGCGAATCTCGCGTAGAAGGGACTCGCGGTGAAGCGCTTCACGTCGAAGCCCATCACGAAGCGGGCGTCGCCCGGCAGGATCAGCGCCTCACCGGCGAGCGGGCCCACCGCCGCGCGCGCCGGGCTCATCCAGAGCGCCCCCAGGCCGACGGCCATGCCCACGACGACGAGCGCCATGGAAGCGAACAGGACGAACCGGCTGCGCGTCATGAGTCCCCCCTGCGAATCAATTCTTGACGAGCCGCCTTCCTTACTAGACCGAAGGGAAAGCTCGTCCACATCGTACTCTCTCACTGTTCGAGAACGTACTCACGCCTCGAAAAGATCCAGGCCGAAGCACCCAGGAGCAGGAGCGACACGGCCAGCAGGACCGCGAGGGCCTGGTCGCCCGGAAGCACCTGCTGAAAGAGCCCGGCGAGCCCCTGCTCGGCCGGGCGGTGGCGGATCAGCGAACGAAGCCAGGCCGTGAGCGTCAGGCGCGGGAGGTAGCCGGGCAGGTTGGCGAGCAGCTCCCAGCCGTAGAGGAACAGCAGCCCTGGGATCACCGGCCGTTTCAGGAGCACTCCCATGAGCCCGAAGAGCGCGCCGTACGCGACGAGCGCCAGCAGCATCACCCCGACGTCGCGCAGCAGATCCGTCGCGGCGGCGGCGAGCGCCGGCGCGCCGGGCGCGGTCATCAGCAGGAAGAACGTGACGACCGCCGCGGGCAGCGCCAGCGTCAACGTCGTCGCGAGGTAAGCCGCGAACTTGCCGGCGAAGATCGAAGCGCGCGTGAGCGGGCGCGTCAGCAGGTACGTGAGCGTGCGGCCCTCCACCTCGTCGGCGATCAGGGAGGTCGCGTAGAAGAGCGCCGCGAGCGGCAGCACGTTGCGCACCCAGTAGATCGCGACCATCAGCGCGTAGAGGTCGGCGGCTCCGAGCGGCGGCGTGCCGTGCGTGACGGCGAGCACGCGGTACAGCACCGCGAAGGCGACGGGCGCCGCCACCAGGAGCGCCATCAGCAGGCTGCGGCGCGAGAAGACCATGCCGTCGAGCGACAGGTCGAAGACGGCGCGCGCGGCTGGCGCGAACGGGAGCGGGCGTCCGACTTCCCTCATCGCGCCACCAGGTAGCGGAAGACCGACTCGAGGTTCTCGTCCGGCGAGTGCATCTCGACGACCCCGGCCTCGAGCGCGGCCGGATGGAGCCCGGCGTAGAACTCGTCGGGCCGCGTGGTCTCGACCGTGAGCCACTCGCCTTCCGCGCCGAGCCGCACCGACAGCACGCTCGGCCAGCCCACCACCGCGGCGGCCAGCCGGCGCGGGTCGCGCGCGCGGAGCGCCACCGTGTGGGGATGCTCGTCGAGTAGGTCGCGGATCTCGCGCACGTCGCCCTCGGCCAGGATGCGCCCGTTGTGGACCAGCAGCACCCGCTTCGTCATCGCCTCGACCTCGTGCAGGATGTGGCTCGAGACGACCACCGTCTTGCCTTCGCGTCCCAGCCGCCGCACGAGGTCGATCACGCGACGGCGGTTCACGGGGTCCATCCCGGTCACCGGCTCGTCGAGCAGCAGCACCTCGGGATCGTGCGCGATCGCCTGGGCGAGCTTGATGCGCTGGCGCATGCCGCGGCTGTAGCCGCCGATCTTGCGGTCCTTCGCGTCGAGGAGCGCCACCTGATGGAGCGCCTGCTCGGCGCGGTCCCGGCACTCGGCCTCGTCGTAGCCGGTGAAGCGCAAGAGCGCCGTCAGGAACTGGCGGCCGGTGAGGTTCTCCCAGAAGGCGTCCGCCTCGGGACACATCCCCACGCGGTGGAAGACCTCGGGCGAGCCCCAGGCCGGCAGGCCGAGCAGCTTCACCTCGCCCTGGCTCGGCTGGAGCTGCCCGGCGGCGAGCTTCAGGAACGTCGATTTGCCGGCCCCGTTCGGACCGAGCAGGCCCGTGACGCCCGGCGGCACCTGCGTCGTGACGTCGTTGAGCGCGATCACGGGCCCGTACCAGCGCGAGGCGCGCGTGAACTCGAGCACGGGCGCCGCAGCTGTGGCGAGAGCGCTCACGTGACGATCTCCACGGCCCGCACGCGCGAGCGCAGGATGGCGAGGCACGCGAGCGACAGCAGCGTGAGCACGAGCGCCGCCCAGCCCCAGGCCATCACCACCTCGCGATCGGCGAGGCCGAAGAGGGCGGCCCCCAGCGCCCGCAGGTTCGTCTGGACCGAGAGCAGCATCGCCGGCTTCTGACGGAAGCCCTGCTGCAGGACGAGCCGCACCATCTCGAGGCCGACGATGAGGCCGAAGAGGCCGAGGCCGGCGACGCGGGCGCTCCTCGACAGCGACGAGATCGCGAGCGTCAGCAGGCTCACCACCAGGCTGATCGCCAGCGAGTGCGCGATGATCGCCGGGGCGATCCAGGCGAGCTCCCACTTGAGGTACAGCTCGGGAGCGAGCGCCAGCCCCGAGGCGTAGAGCAGCAGGCCGGGCACGAGAGTCACGGCGAGGGTGAGGAAGAGCGGCACCAGCAGCTTGCCGATCACGTAGTCCCGCCGGGTCAAAGGACGCGAGAGATAGGCGAGGATCGCGCCGGTGCGCAGGTCGTTCGCCACCAGGCCGGAGGCGCCGAAGATCGCGAGCAGGATCGTGAAGCCGACCTGCTGGTTCAGGAACTCGCCGAAGAGGCGCCCGTCGATCGGCAGCAGCCGGCCCGCCTCGGGGAAGCGCGTGACGACGTAGATCTGGACCACCCGCACGACGAACGGCAGGAAGGAGCCCGCGAGCAGGCCGAGGAACGCGCGCTTCGAGAGCACGAGCCGCAGCGCCTCGCGCGTGATCGGCCAGAAGCGAGCCTGGCGCAGCGGCGCCCGCGCCTGGTAGCGACGATAGCCCTGCTCGTAGATCGGCATCAGTCCTGGATCTCGTGGCCGAGGGCGCGCAAGAACACGTCCTCGAGCGTCTCGGCGCCGGGCCGCAGGTGGCGCACCTGCACGCCGCACTGCTGCGCCACGCGGAACACCGTCTCCGGCCCCTGGCCCTCGGGCAGGAACAGCCGCACTCCGTCGTCTCCCTCGCGCCAGTCGGCGCCCATGTCCTTGAGATCGGTCAGCACCGCCGTCGCGTCGCCCTTGAAGCGCACGTCGAAGACCTGGTGCCGCGCGCCGGTCAGCTCGCGCACCTCGCCCTGGCGCGCGATCTGGCCCTGGTTGAGCACGATCACCTGGTCGCACACACGCTCGACGTCGTGCAGCAGGTGCGAGCACAGGATCAGGCTCATCCCGCGCCGCGTCGCGACGTCGCGGATGAGCGCGAGCATCTCCTCGCGGCCCTGCGGGTCGAGGCCGTTCGTGGGCTCGTCGAGCAGAAGCAGCTCGGGGTCGTGGACCAGCGCCTGCGCGAGCTTGACGCGCTGCTTCATGCCGGTCGAGTAGGTCTCGACGTTGCGGTAGCGCGCCTCGCCCAGGCCCACGTAGTACAGCACCTCGTGCGCGCGGCTGATCGCCTCGTCGCGCGGCAGGCCCGAGAGCTCCCCCGCGAACGCCACGAACGCCGCCGCCGTCATCCCCGGGATGTGGCAGTCCTGCTCCGGCATGTAGCCGAGCCGCCGACGCACCTCGAGCGGCTCGCGCGTCGGGTCCTTGCCGAAGGCGGTCATCCCGCCGCGGTCGGGCTGAAGGAAGCCGAGCAGCGTCTTCAGCAGGGTCGTCTTGCCTGCCCCGTTCGGACCGAGCAGGCCCGTGGGGCCGGGGAAGAACGCCCCGGTCACCCCGCCCAGCGCCTGGACGAGGCCGTAGGAAACGGCGAGACCGTCGAACTCGACGAGCGGCGCCTCGCTGTCAGCCACTGCCTTCCATCAACGAACCTCGGAGCCGTCGGGTTCCATTGGGGCCGGCCGGAGCCCCGCCTCCCGCTCCAGCCACAGGAACCCGCGGGAGAAGGTCGCGCTTCGGTCCCGGCCGCGCACCTCATGGTACGCGGAGAGCGGCAGCTCGAGACGGGTGCCCGACGCGCGAAGCTCCAGCGGCGGACGGCCCGCCGGGTGAACCCAGCCCCCCGCGCCGCCCATCGTCACGAGCAGCGAGCTCCGCCCCTCGGGCGCCCGGAGCACGAGCTCGACCGAGCCGGGACCCACCACGGCTGCGTCGCCGCGCACGACCGCCGCCCCGTCGAGGAAGAGCGTGGTCTCCGGGCCGGTCGAGAGAGCCGCGCGCCATGTGGGCGCCGTGCGCGTGCCGGTGACCGATCGCTCCAGCGCGAGAGCGACCACCAGCACGAGCGCGGTGACCACCGCGAGCGTTCGCTCCGGGGACGTGCCCGCTGCCGCCGTCCGCTCCACGCGCTTCGACCAGAAGGCGACGACGCCGATCAGGAACAGCCAGGCGAGGACCTGGAGCATCAAGCCCGGAGCCGCGTCGGCCCAGGTCCGGATGAAGAGCCCGGGAATGTACACGTGGCCGTCGGCGTAGGTGCTCTTCGCGAGCAGCAGCGCCGAGTCGTTCGCGGCGTGCGGGTCTCGCCACAGCGCGAGCGCGATGAGCCCCGTCCAGGCGGCGAGCATCAGCGCCAGCGCGAGGGCGCCTCGCCGGCTCGAGATGGGCGCGAGCGCGATCCCGACGAGCGCGACAGCAAGCGGGACGATCGGCATGACGTAGCGGCCGAGGTTGCACACGGCGCCCGACCAGTTGTCCGCCGACGCCACCGTCAGGTAGTAGACGAGCGCCGCGGGAAGCACCACGGCAACGCGCCGCGCGCCCCCCGTCACCAGCCCGGCGCCGGCCAGAAACAACACCGGCACGTACGGCAAGATGCCGAAGCGCGCATCGAGCAGCAGGCCCAGGAGCCCCTGCCCGATCCGCGCGGTCGAGACACCGCGGGGGCCCCAGGCGAGGAACAGCGCGTCGGGGCGCGCGCTGCCGGTGATCGCGAAGTTGTAGAGCGCGAACAGCCACAGGCTCGCGAGCGTCGGCAGCAGCAGACCAGCGGCGACGCGGAGGCGCGATGTGTGCGCCTCAGCGTTCGAAGCGGCAGCGGCCGCGAGCCGCCGAGCGGCAGCTTCTTGAAGAACCCCGGCAGCCGCCGCCGTGGGAGGCTCCCCGGACGCCGCAGCCATCCTGGGGCTGGCGCGCACGCGCCACGCCACGAACAGAGCCGTCGCCACGAGCACCAGCCACACCGGCAGGAACTTCTGATGGAGCCACGGCAGCACCGCGAGCAGGATGCCGAGCCGCCACGGACGGACGAGCGTTTCCTGCGGTCGTAGCGCGAGCGTGCGGAAGGCCAGCGCCAGCACGAGTGCTCCCGGCATTTCCGGATAGAACTGGTGGAAGTAGAAAAGGAACGGCGGCACGAGCGCGAAGCCCAGCGCGAGCGCCGCGGCGAGCCCGGCGCGGCCGGTCGCATCCCGCACCAGCAGGAACAGCGAGGTCACGACGAGCGCGCCGAGCGCGCAGAAGAGCAGCACGCTCACCGCGATGCGACCAGGCTCGCCTCGGGCCCGGTTGAGCTCGCGATCCGCCCGCAGCGCCGGCGCCAGCAGGATCGAGGGCCCGGGCGCGAGGACGGAGTAGACCCCGCCCCGCTTGCCGCGGACCACCTGGCGCGAGATGCGCGTCACCACGATCGCGTCCCTGCCGGCCTCGCCCCGGACGATGGCGCCGAGCAGCGACCGCGACTCGCGGACGAAGCCGGCGGCCGCCGGCGGGAGAGTCGCTATGAGCGGACGCGTCTCGAGGCCCTCCATCGGCCCGCTCACCGCTTCGGCGTCGAACGTCAGCCAATGGCTGAGCGCCACGGCCTGACGCAGCGTCTTCGGCTCGTTCCCGGGGTGCGAGTCCCAGTGCCACGCCGACTGCGGCACGAGCGCCGCGTACACCAGGAAGCTCAGCAGGAACAACTCGCCCGCGCGCGGTGCCGGAAAGCGGGGAGCCGGCAGCTGCAGCGCGAGGAGCGCCGCGAGCGCCGCGAGGTCCTGGGCGATCCCCCAGTCCTGGCTGAGCGCGACGGGCAGCGTGAAGGCGTAGGGATAGACGGGTTGCAGGCCCACCGACAGGAGGGCGAGCAACGACATTGCCGGGCGCAACAAGAGCGGCCACGCCACGATTCGCTGCGGCGCCAGGGGCGCGGACTGGCCAAGAGGCGCCTTTCGCTTCGCAATCCACGCGAGACCGGCCCGGAGCGCCACCCCCAGCGTCAGCCAGAGTGCGATGCGCGCGAGCGCTCCCCCGGCGTCCACGGCCAGGGCGCGGGCCATCTCGCTCAGCAGGCCTGCAGGCTCGAGCTCCGCGCGGAGCACGAGGCCGAGCGCGCGGTCCGCCTCGCGTGCGAGGGCGTGCGCGACGAACGGCGAGAGGGCGAGCGAGGCGGTGGCGCTGCGGATCAACGCGGGGATTGTCGTACCGCTTGCGCGCAGGTCCAAACGCCAGTTGTCGCCTCCAACAGCTGCGGCACGACGGAGCTCTTCGCCCCCCGGGCCACGGCGGACGCGATGCCGCGCAGCAGCACCCGCCCCTGGATCATCGCGACCAGCATGACCTACCCGCCCTCGAAGGCCTCGCGGGATGCGAAGCCCGTGGTGTAGATTCGGGGCTCGTGGAAAAGAAACGAGGTCGCCTTGCCTGCTTCCCGTGATCGCCTCTGCGTCGCCGCCACGCTGCTGCTCCTCGGCTCAGCGCCGCTCCCGGCCGACGAGCGACCCCTGCGTCCAGCCGATGTCTTCGCCATCCGGGACGTCTCCGACCCGCGGCTGAGCCCGGACGGCGGCTTCGTCGCGTACACGGTCGTGACGCTCGACGCGGAGAAGGACACGTCCGACAGCGACGTCTACCTCGCGCCGATCGAGGGCGGCGAGCCGTTGCGGCTCACCTCGAGCCCCAAGAGCGATTCGAAGCCGCGCTTCAGCCCGGATGGCGAGTGGATCGCGTTCCTCTCGAGCCGCGAGGGCGACTTCACGCAGGTCTTCCTGATGAGCCGGAGGGGCGGCGAGGCGGTCAAGCTGACCGACTACAAGGCGGGCGTCTCGGATCTCGCGTGGTCACCCGATTCGAAGAAGCTGGCGCTTTTGGTCTCGGACGAGGATGACGACGCGCCGCCCAAGGCGGAAGCCGACGGACGAGCGGACGCGAAGAAGACCGCGAGGCCGCTGGTCCTGCGCCGGCTCCAGTTCAAGCGCGACGGCGAGGGCCACCTGCGCGAGCTCCGCTCGCACGTCCACGTCTTCGACGTCGGCAAGAAGACGTCGTTCCAGCTCACCTCGGGCCCCTTCGACGACTCCGAGCCCACCTGGGCGCCCGACGGTGAGCGGATCGCCTTCGTCAGCAACCGCACATTGCCCGACGCCGACCGCTCGCAGAACACGGACGTCTTCGTGGTCAGGGCGCGGGAAGGCGAGATCCCGAAGCGCGTCGTCACCGGAGCGGGCGCCGACACGAGCCCCACGTGGAGCCCCGACGGCCGCTGGATCGGCTACGTGGCGGGCGGCGACCCGAAGGACCTGTGGTACGGCGCGAGCCACGTGGCGCTCGCCTCGGCGACCGGCGGCGCGCCAAGGGCGTTGACGGCCGCGCTCGACCGCAACGTGCTCGCTCCGCGCTTCGCTCCGGACGGCCGGACGCTGCTGTTCCTGATCGAGGACGGCGGCAACCAGCACCTGGCGCGCGTGGGCATCGAGGGCGGCGCGCTCGAGCGCGTCGTGGACGGCGAGCGCGAGGTGCAGGCCTTCGACGTGGCGAAGGACGGCGCCGTCGTGGTGCTCGAGAGCTCGCCGCAGCAGCCCTCCGAGGTCTCCGTCGCCCTTTCCTCGGGCCTGCGACGGATCACGGGAGTGAACGACGCGTTCCTGAAGGGGATCCGCCTGGGCGCGGTCGAGCGTTTCCAGGCCAGGAGCCGCGACGGCACGCCGGTCGACGGCTTCCTCACGCTGCCGCCCGGCCACACACCCGGCTCGCGGATCCCGGCGATCCTCCGCATCCACGGCGGGCCGGCCTCGCAGTACTCGACCGCGTTCGAGCTGCAGTGGCAGACGCTCGCCGCGCACGGCTACGCCGTGATCGCCGCGAACCCGCGCGGCTCGACCGGCTACGGCACCGCCTTCAGCCGCGCGATCTTCGCCGACTGGGGCAACAAGGACTTCGAGGACGTGATGGCGGCCGTCGACCACGTGGTCGCGAAAGGCATCGCCGACCCGGACCGGCTCGGCGTCGGCGGCTGGAGCTACGGCGGCATGCTCACCAACTACGTCGTCGCGAAGACCGACCGCTTCAAGGCCGCGGTCGCCGGCTCGGGCGCCTCGAACTACCTCGCGAACTACGGCACCGACCACTACCAGCACGAGTACGAGGTCGAGCTGGGCCTGCCGTGGAAGACACGGGAGCTCTGGCTCTCGCTCTCGTCGCCGTTCTTCGACGTCGAGAAGATCACCACCCCGACGCTGTTCCTGTGCGGAGCGCTCGACATGAACGTGCCGCTCATCAACTCCGAGCAGCAGTTCCAGGTCTTGCGCCGGGTCGGCAAGGTCGAGACCGAGCTCGTGATTTACCCCGACCAATGGCATTCGGTCGAGACCCCCAGCTACCGGAAGGACCGGCTCGAGCGCTACCTCGCCTGGTACGACCGCTTCCTGCGGCCCGGCATCGTCACGGCGGCGCGCGCGACCGCGGGCTCGGCCGAGGCGAAGCCCGAGGCGAAGTCGCTGCTCGGCGTGCCGCTCTTCGCGCCCGCGCTGCGGCCGGAGCGCCAGAAGGCTCTCGACGCCGACCTCGCCGCGGCGACCGCCGAGTCCGTGAAGGACCCGGACGGCGCCGACGCGGCGGTTTGGCTGGGGCGGCGCTACGGCTACCTCGGCCGCTACCGCGAGGCGATCGATGCCTTCACGCGCGGTCTGGCCAAGCACCCGAACGACGCGCGATTGCTCCGGCACCGCGGCCATCGCTACGTCTCGGTGCGCGAGCTGGACAAGGCGGTGGTGGATCTCGCGCGCGCCGCGGATCTGGTGAAGGGCAAGAAGGACGAGCCCGAACCCGGCTCCGACCCGAAGCGTCCCACCACGACCACCTTGCAGTTCTCGATCCATTACCACCTCGGCCTCGCCCACTACCTGAAGGGTGACTTCGCCGCGGCCGAGAAGGCCTACAGGCGCTGCCTCGAGGTGGCGCGCGGCAGCGAGGAGAGTGTCGTCGCGACAAGCGACTGGCTCTACATGACGCTGCGCCGCCTCGGCAGGGACGCCGAGGCCGCGCGGGTGCTCGAGCCCATCCACGCTGGCATGAGCATCACCGAGAACCGCACGTATCTGGAGCGGCTGCTGATGTACAAGGGGGTTCACTCACCCGACGACCTGCTGCGCGCCGGCGGCGACGGCGTCACGCGCGCCACCTACGGCTATGCCGTCGGCAACTTCCACCTCGTGAACGGCCGCGCCGTGGAGGCACGCGCGGTCTTCGAGCAGGTCACGGCCGGCGGGCAGTGGGCGGCCTTCGGGTACATCGCCGCGGAAGCCGAGCTTGCGCGCATGAAGAAGGGCGGAAGCTAGACGCTCTCTGCCAAGGGTGCTGGCCGGAGCGGCATCATGAAGTAGGCGCGGTCACTCCGAGAGCCTGTACAGGAACTTCTGCCCGCGCAGGTAGAGCTCCGAGCCGACCGCCGTCGCGGCGGGGGCGGCCGCTTCGCCGCGTCGAGGCTCTCCCACAGGTAGAAGCACGCGACCGAACGGTACGGCCGCCACGGCGCGGCGGTCCGGCGCATGCGCTCCTTCTTCGGCAGCCCGCGCATGCCGTAAGCCCGCCGCATCGCGGTGCGGATGCCGAGGTCGTCGACCGGCAGCACATCGGGACGGCCGAGGCGGAAAATCAGGTACATCTCGGCTGTCCAGCGGCCGATCCCTTTCACGACCGTCAGCGACTCGATCACACGCTCGTCGGACAGCCGGCCCAGCCGGCCGAGCGGCAGGCCGTCCCGCGTGTGCGCGGCCAGGTCGCGCAGGTAGCCGGCCTTCTGGCGGGACAAGCCGAGCGCCCGCAGCTCGGCGTCGTTCGACCGCAGGACGTGCTCGGGGCGCAGCGGCCAGCCGAAGCGATCCTTGATCCGGTTCGCGATCGAGCGCGCGGCGGCCCCGCTGATCTGCTGCGCGAGGATCGCGCGCGTTAGGTAGGCGAAGGCGCTCCCCCCGCGATGCGCCCGCATCGGGAGGGGGCCGACCTCGCGCAGCAGGCGGGCCATCACCGGATCGGCCGCGGCCAGGTGGTGGCGGGCGCCGCGCAGGGCGGCGGCGTCGAGTCTCACGGGGCGACTCCGGCTCCCTGCGCCGGGCGGTTCTTCGCCCAGCGGTCCGCCCACTCGATCATCTCGGCGAGCGTGTGCAGCACCGATTCCCGCGCGCGGTAGCCGTGCGACTCGTTCGGCAGCACCACGTAGCGCGAGATGCCGCCGTTGCCGCGCAGCCCCTGGAACAGCCGCTCCGACTGGATCGGGTACGTGCCGCTGTTGTTGTCGGCCTCGCCGTGGATCAGCAGGATCGGCTCGTTGATCTTGTTCGCGTAGGTGAAGGGCGAGACGCGCAGGTAGAGCTGCGGCGCCTCCCAGAACGAGCGGCGCTCGCTCTGGAAACCGAACGGCGTGAGCGTGCGGTTGTAGGCGCCGCTGCGCGCGATACCGGCGGCGAACAGGTCGGTGTGGGCGAGCAGGTTGGCGGTCATGAAAGCGCCGTAGCTGTGGCCCCCGACCACGACGCGCCGCCGGTCCACGACCCCCTTCGCGTCGAGCACGTCGAGCGCGGCCTCTGCGGCCGAGGCGATCTGCTCGACGTAGCTGTCGTTCATCGTGTCCGGGTCGCCCACCACCGGCATCGTCGCGTCCATCAACACGGCGTAGCCCTGGCTCAGGAAGGCGAGGGGCGACGCACCTGTGACGCGCGGGAACGTGTGCGTCGAGCCGCGCACCTGGCCCGCGGTCGCCACGTCCGAGTACTCGAGCGGGTAGGCCCACACCAGCGCGGGGAGGCGCATTCCGGCCGTGTAGCCTGGCGGCAGGTAGAGGGTGCCCGAGAGCGGCACACCGTCCTTGCGGGTGTACCTGAGGAGCTCCTTCGTGACGCGGGTGAGCTGCGGGGTCGGGTCGCGGTAGTCGGTGAGCTTCCGCCGCGCGCTGGAGGCGAGATCGACGACGTCGAGGTTGGGCGCCTCGCGCTTCGACTCGGAGCGGACGACGGCCCGCGTGCGCGAGCCCTTCAAGAAGGCGAGGAAGCGCTCGTAGCGGCCCTCCCGGGAGTGGAAGAGGCGCTCCTTCTGGAGCGTTCGGAGCGAGAAGCGGTCGAGGAACGGGCGGTCGCCGCCGTCCGACGCGCCGTCGCCCGCGAGGTAGATCAGGTCGCCATCCTGGAGCGCCACGCGCTCGCCGGTCGGCCGGGTCTCCATGACCGGGTCTCCCGGGTCGCCGTAGGCGTCGTTGGCCGAGAGGTCGAAGACGACCTTCGCCGCTTTGGGCGCCGCGAGATCCACGAGCGAGGTGGTGCGCCAGCGGCGGTCGCGGTCGTACTCGGCAACGAGTGCGATTCCCTTGCGGCCGGTCCAGTCGAGGCCCGCAAAACGCTGCCTGAGCTGCGTGAGCTCGGAGGGCGGGGCGGTGAAGGGCGCGGAGAGAGCCATCAGCTTCTCGCGGTGCGGGACCTTCTTCGTCGGGTCGCCGCCGTCCATGGCCTCCACCCACACGAGCGACGACGGGACCAGCGGCTGCCAGGACACCTGACGCGGCCCGGTGGGGACACCCTGGCGCGGCACCTCGTCCGACACCGGCAGGTCGACGATCGTCGCCAGCATCCGGCCCGCCGCGTCCCACACCTCGGTCGAGCGGGCGAAGTAGAAGAAGGGTACGCGCGTCGAGAAGGGCGCCTTCACGCGCTCGACCAGCAGGTATTGGCGGTCCGGCGAGGGGTCCACGTCCGTGTACAGGCCCGGCTCGCCGAGCCGCGTGGCCGTCCCCGCCGCGGCGTCCACGACGGCGAGCTGCGCCGGCGCGTAGTGCTCGAAGAGCGCGGCGTCGTGAGGGTTGCGGAGCAAGTCCTGGAAGGTGGCCATCTGCGAGGCCTTCCCCGCCGTCTCCTCGACGACGGGGCCGACCGGCACCGCAGGCGCCCGCGGCGAGTCTCCCCGGCCTCCGGGGATCGTTCGAACGATCAGGGTTCCGGCCCCGGTCCACGAGATCGGCGGGCCGAGGACGTCGTGGAGCCGCACCCCTTCGACGGGCCGCGCGGCGCCTTTCGCGGCATCTCCGATCCACAGCTCGACGCCGTCCGCGAGGTCGCGCGCGAAGGCGAAGCGCTTCCCGTCGTGCGACCAGGCCGGCAGGCCGACGCGCGCGCCCGCCGGCAGCGACACGCGGGCGGGGGCGCCGCCGTCCACCGGCTGGAGCTGGAGGCCGGTGAAACGGAAGGTCCGCTGGCGACATCCCGTCGCGGGGCTGATGCGCACGCCGCCCAGGCGCAGGATCGGCTCGGCGAGAAGGGCGATCGGAGGATAGGCCTCCGGCTCCGCGAGGAGAACGGCGTCGCCGGTCGGGCTCACCACCGCCTGGGGAGGTGGCGGGGCGTCGATGACGTCCACGACCTCCTTCGGCGGCAGCTTGTAGGGGGCCTGGGCGGCCGCGGGCAACGCGGCCAGCACGAAACCGATGGTCAGCACGCGGCTGGTCATTGGATCTCCTCGGGGTTCGTGAAATGACAGCTGCGATCCTACATCGCCAGGGCCTGCTTCATCCCGCTCGCGCAGCGCTCCTTCGGTGCAGGCTCATCCTCTATGGAGACGCGTCGGCGCGGGAGACGCGTCGGCGATGCGCGTCGGCGGTGCGTTGTCGCGTGCGACCCGCCGTGCTACCGTCCCCGCCTCGAGTGGATCCCGCGGGGCTTTCGGCCGTCGACCTCGCGCTGGCCGCGCTCGCGGCGGTCGCCGCCGGTGCCGTGAACGCCCTCGCGGGCGGCGGCACGCTGATCACGTTCCCCACGCTCACCGCCCTCGGCCTCCCCGCGGTCGCGGCCAACGTCACCAACACGCTCGCCGTGGCGCCCGGCGCCCTCGGCGGCCTGCTCGCTCAGCGCCGGGAGCTCGCAGGTCAAGGGAAGAGGTTGGCACGGCTCGCACCCACGGCGTTCGTCGGCGGCCTCGCAGGCGGTTGGCTGCTCCTGCACACGGACGAGGCCCTGTTTCGCCGGCTGGTGCCCTGGCTCATCCTCGCCGCGTCGGCGCTGCTCGCCGTCCAGGAACCACTGCGCGCCTGGCTGGTCGCGCGGCTCTCCGGCCATTCCCTCCTGGCCGACAGCGAAGCGGGGGGCGCCCACGGGGACGCCGTATCCATGGCTCTCGTGTTCGCCGCAGCGGTCTACGGGGGCTATTTTGGCGCCGGCCTGGGGGTCATCGTGCTGGCGGCGCTCGGCCTCTCGCTGCACGATTCCCTGACGCGCCTCAACGCCACCAAGCAAGCGATCGGCCTAGCGGCCAACGTGGCCGCGGCCGGGCTCTTCGCCGTGTCCGGACCCGTCCACTGGCGGGCCGCGTTGGTGATGGCGGTCGGAGCGATAGCCGGCGGCGCCCTCGGCGGACACCTGGCCGGACGAGTCCGCGCGAGCACGTTACGGCGGGTGGTGGTTTCGGTGGGTTTGCTGGCCGGGCTCGTCTACTTGGCCCGCGGCTGAAGCTGGCACCCTTGCGATGTCGGTGAACTTTACGATTCGCTGCCGTTTCGCCGCGATCGCGGCCGGCACAACTTGCTGTGAATCAGCGAGTTGTCGATTTCGGCCCCGGATGGTACCCGTCTTGCTTACTCTTCCGGCAACGTCTCAGAGAAGGAGTTGAGATGAGAATGAATCTTCGCATCGCCGCATGGGTTGGCGCAGCCGCTCTCACCGCGGCAGCCCCGGCCGCAGCCGTACCGATGTTGATCGATTTCGAGGCGGACCCGGTCGGCGGCAAGGCGAACGGCTTCAACCCAATTGGGCACCCTGGCGTGCACTTCTCTGACACTGTCGGCAGCGGGCTCTTTGTGGGCAACTTTGGCGTCGAGAGTGGGGGCACTAAAGGGCTGGCGGTGTTCAACGATACTGATGGCGGCATTCTGAATATCGCCTTCGACCTTGCCCTCACGTTTCTCGGACTGTCGTACGGCAACGACGACCCAAACTTCTCGAACGCGGGTGACCTGGCCGTACTCACCGCATACCTCGGCGCGGCTCAAGTCGGCCAGGTGACGCAGGTCTTCAATCGCGACGACATCATGAACCAGACGATCACGATCGGGGGCTTGTTCGATCGAGTCACCTTTGCCTACACGAACCCGGCGTTGGCCCCCTTTACGGGCGGCTCGACAAACACCGGCCTCATCGAGATTGTCGACAGCATCGAGTACGAAGCTGTGCCCGAACCGGGCACGTTGCTGCTGATAGGCACCGGCCTAGCCGGCCTCGCGATGCGCCGGCGTCGCCAGCTCAGCAACTGATCACGCCTCGAACCGAAGCGGCTCCGGCCGTTCAGTCGCGGCCCGGCAGGAGCCGCCATGAGGCCAACTCCTGGAGGCCGGGCGCGATCGCGAGCGTAGCGACGAGCAGCAGCAGGACGAGCAGCGCGGCCCGTCGGCTTCGGAGCGGAAGCAGAGAGCCCTCCGAGCGGCCGACGAGCACGGCCCCGGCCACGAGAAACAGGACGGGCATCACGGGCAGCCGGAAACGGGACGTCGCGTAGGCGACGACGTGGGCGGCGTTGTAGGCGGCGAGCAGCAGCAGGAGCAGCCCGGCGGCCGCCCCAAAGCGCAACCGCGCCAGCCCCACGACCAGCAGGCCGACGAGTGCGAGGTACGGCAGGATCAGGACCAGCTCGATCGGGACGAGCGTCACTGTCGTCAGCGGCCCGCAGGCCTCCCGGCCTACCAGATGGTCGAGCGCCTCGCTGCCTGGCTTCCAGAACTCGGGCATCTGCGCGGCGAGCTTTTCGAGGATCCACGTCGGCTGGCGTGCCGCGACTTCCTCCCACGCCAGGCGGCGGCAATAGCGGTCCTGCGCGACCGGCCCCTCGATCCGGGCGAGCACCTCGTAGATCTGCAGGTGCGTGAGCGTGGTGTTGCCCTGCCACAGGTTCAGGCCGCCCATCGTGGAAACCGGGATGAACGCGCGGAACACGATCGCGTTGCGGATCGTCCAGAGAGCGGTTGTGAGCAGGCTCGCCAGCCCGAGCGTGGCGGCGACCGCCAGCCTCGCCGGCACCGGCCGGAGGCGCAGCCAACCGGCCTCACGACCCTCGCGAGCTCGGGCGTACCGCTGCCCTGCTTCGCCACGAGGGCGCAGCATCCACAGTGCCACGAGCGGTACGAGGTACAGCGCCAATTCCCGCGTCAGCGTCGCGAGCCCCCACAGGACGCCCGCGACCGTGGCCGTGCGCGTCGAACCCGCGATGTCCGCGTGCAGGGAGCGTTCGATCGCCCACCACAGCAGCACGATAAAGAGCGTCTCCGACCAGAAACGGGTGGCGAACCATACGAGCTCGGGGTAGAACGCGGCGAAGGCGGCAACCACGAGGCCGGCGTGCCCACCGAAAGCGAGGGTTCCGACGCGAGCCACGGCCGGGACCAGCAGCGCGCCGATGGCGGCCTGCACCCAGAGCACCGCCTGCAGCGAGCCTGTCGCACGCCACACGAGCGCGACGAAGTACGGGTAGAGCGGCGGATAGAAGACGAGGTCGTTCGCGAGGGGCGAGAATGGCACGAGCTCCTGCGTCCCGAGCGCGATCCAGCTCGGCTCGTCGCCCGCGTACTCGCAGGCCGGCGCCAGGATCAGGAACGCCGCCCGCACCAGGAACGCCGCCGTGGTGAGCAGGAGCAGCGCGCGGCGACCCACAGGCGCGGGCGCGGGCTGCAGCGGGCCGACTCCGGCTTCCGGCACGGCCCCTATCATGCGCGAACATGGCTCTTCCCCGGTTCGGCGACGGCCCGAGTGCGGGTGGCGATCGAGGTGCGTCAGGACGAGGGTGTAACGCGCCCGGCGGAGTTGCTTGCCGAGCGTGATCGGACGCACTCTCTGGAGATGGCGGCCAAAGTCGAGCGGGTGCTGCTGGACATAGGCGGCCGGGAGGTCTCGGTCTCGAACCCGGGCAAGCTGTACTTCCCGGAAGCCGGCATCACCAAGCTCGAGGTGGTCCGCTACTTCGTGGCGGTGGCCGAGGGCGCTTTGCGCGGGGCGGGGGGGCGGCCGAACGTGCTCGTCCGCTACGCCAACGGGATCCACGGCGAGTTCTTCTACCAGAAGCGCGCGCCCGTCTCGCGGCCGCCCTGGATCGAGGTGATGGCGCTCCAGTTCCCCTCCGGCCGCGAGGCCGAGGAAGTCGTGCCGCGCGACGCCGCGTCGCTCGCCTGGATCGCCAACCTGGGATGTCTCGAGCTCCACCCCCATCCCGTGCGCGCCGAGGACCTCGAGCACCCCGACGAGCTGCGTGTCGACCTCGATCCGATGCCGGGGATCGAATGGACGCAGATCCAGGCCGTGGCCCGGGTGGTGCAAGACATCCTGGCCGACCTCGCTCTCGTGGGCTGGCCGAAGACCTCGGGCTCGCGTGGCATCCACGTCAACGTACGGATCCATCGGCGCTGGTCGTTCGCGCAGGTGAGGAGAGCTGCCCTCGCCCTCGCACGCGAGGTCGAGCGGCGGGCGCCCGGCCTCGCCACCAGCAAGTGGTGGAAGGAAGAACGCCATGGCGTCTTCCTCGACTACAACCAGAACGCCAAGGACCGTACGGTGGCGAGCGCCTACTCGGTGCGCCCGAAACCCGACGCCCGCGTCTCGGCGCCGGTCACCTGGGACGAGCTCTCCCTGTGCCGGCCGGAGGAGTTCACGTTACGCAGCATGCCCGCACGCTTCGCCGCCGTGGGCGACCGGCACGCGGGCATCGATCTCAGCCCGTGTTCGCTGGAGGAGCTCCTGGAGCTGTCGGCCCGGCAGGAGGCGGAAGGCTTGGGTGATGCCCCGTGGCCGCCGCACTACGCCAAACAGGCCGGCGAGCCACCGCGCGTCCAACCGTCACGCAGGAAGGGTCAGGCGCCGTCCGGCCGACGCGTGCCCACGAAGCCGCTCGTCGAGATCGGCCGTGCCGCCAAGAAAGAGGACGCGCTGCTCGGGCTCGAGCGCTGGAAGGCGCGTCATCCCGAAGCCGCTTCGCACCTCGAGACGGCCGATGTGCTCGTGGACTCGATGCGTGGGCGCTCGTCCACCTGGACTCGCATCCGGGTGAACCTCGAGCACGTGCCGGAGTCGCTCCGCCCGGAGCAGGAAGCGCTCGATCCCGACTACGATCCCTGGCGCGGCTTCACGTTCCCCCCCGGCGAAACACCTCGGCGATCTCGGCCGGAGGAGTGACCTCGAGCTGGGCGTAGCGGCAGTCCGCGGGCGGCTTGTCGGGTCGCCAGCGCAAGAAGACGGCCGCGTGGCGGAAGCGATCCCCCTGCAGGTGGTCGTACTTCACCTCGCACACGCGCTCGACCCTCACGGGCTCCCAGGACAGGTCCTTACCCGCGCTCCAACGGCTCTGCCCTCCGGGCATGCGCGTCCCGTCACCCATCGCCGCCCAATCGCGCCACGGATGCGATACGAGCGCGTCCTTCCGGAGCGGCTCGAGCTCCTCTGCCAGTCGGCGCCTCACGCCCATGGTGAACGACGACGTCACGCCGATGTGATGCAGCGCGCCCTTCTCGTCCCACAGCCCGAGTAGCAGCGAGCCCACGAGCGTCCCCGGGCCCTGCTTGTGCCTGCGGAAGCCGGCCACCACGCAGTCGGCGGTGCGCGCGTGCTTCACCTTCACCATCACGCGCTTGCCGGGCTGGTAGGGCGTGCTCTCGTGCTTGGCGACCACGCCGTCGAGGCCGGCGCCCTCGAAGCGATGGAACCACTCCTGCGCGAGCGCCCGGTCTCGGCTGCACGGCGTGAGGTGAATGCCCTCGGCCTCGCCAGCGAGCGCCGTCTCGAGGCGGAAGCGGCGTTCCGATTGCGGCTGGGAGCGGAGATCGAGGTCGCCTTGGGCCAGCAGGTCAAAGGCCACGAACGACGCGGGGATCTCGGCCGCCAGCTTCCGGACCCGCGACTCCGCCGGGTGCAGGCGCATCTGCAGCGCGTCGAAGTCGAGTCCCCGCTCGCCGACGATCACGATCTCGCCGTCGACGACCGCGCGCTCGGGCAGGTGCTTGCGCAGCCGAGCCTCGAGCTCGGGGAAGTAGCGCCCGAGCGGCTTCAGGTCGCGGCTCTGGATGTAGAGCTCGGCGCCGCCGCGAAACACGATGGCGCGGAAGCCATCCCACTTCGGCTCGAACAACCATCCCTCGCCCGGCGGCAGCTCGCTCGCGAGCTTGGCCAGCATCGGCTCGACCGGCGGCTGGATCGGGAAGCCCGCTGCGCCGGCCATCAGGCGTTACCAGCCAGCCGGGCGGCGATACGACCCTCCGCCGTAGTCCAGCCGGCGTCGAGCGGGTGGCCGGGCTCGTCTACGTCCATCAGCAGCGGCGCGTGGTCCGACGGCGTCGGCTTGCCCTTGCGCGCCTCGCGGTCGATCTCCGTCCAGACCGTCCGCTCGGCGAGCGGGCGCGTGGCCAGCAGGTGGTCGATGCGCATGCCAAAGTTCTTGTGGAAGTGCCCCGCGCGATAGTCCCACCAGGTGTAACGGCCGAGCTCCGGATGCTGCGCGCGGTAGACGTCTACGAGCCCAAGGCGACCGAGCCTGGCGAACGCCTCGCGCTCCCTGGGTGAGACGTGGGTGCCACCGTGGCAGGCCCGCGGGTCCCACACGTCCTCGTCCGCAGGCGCCACGTTGAAGTCGCCGCCGAGAACCAGCGGTTGCGCAAGATCGGCCGCTTCCATGAGCCAGCGCGCGAGGCGCTCGAACCACCTGAGCTTGGCCTCGTAGAACGGCGAGTCGACCGTCCTCCCGTTGGGTGCGTAGACGCAGACGACGCGCACGCCGCCGCAGTCGGCCGCGATGATGCGCGCCTCGGCGAGCGGCTCGTGGTCACCCTCGTCGGATGCCTGCGCCGGGCGCAGCGGCTCGCCGAAGCTCGTCACCACCGAGGAGATGCCGCGACGGCTGGCGATCGCGACTCCGTTCCAGCGTCCCTGCCCGTGGTGCGCTAGCTCGTACCCCAGCTCGCCGAAGGCTTCGGCCGGCGCGTCCGCGTCCGAGAGCTTCGTCTCCTGCATCAGCAGCACGTCCGGGCGAGCCCGCTCGATCCACCAGCGCACCTTGTCCAGGCGCGCCCGCAGCGAGTTGACGTTCCAGGTGGCGATCCGCAATGCACCCTAGACTACCTCCGCCGGAGCGGAAGATGGAGGGCCCGAGATCGAACGCGGCGATGCTCTTGCGGTCGCGAACGTAGAGCCGGCTGCCGACGAGCGTCGGCACGGTCCAGGCGAGCCTGCTGAGGATCTGCGCCTCGGCGTGGACGTTGAGGCCCTCGGGCGTCAGGCTGACGAGCGCGGCAGTGGAGTCAGTCGGGCCGGCCGCGGCCCGTGGCGCTGGGCCCCGACCAGCGGGACGTAGGGAAGCTCGCGTCCTTCCCGGACCGAGCGCAGCATCAGGCCGCCGCGGCTCATGTCGCCGCGGCCCACGAAGTCGGACGGGAAGACGAGGCGGTCGCCGAGCACCGGCGCGAGCAGGTCGGCGTACCTGCGCGAGGCCACGCTCCCGAGCAGCACGACCTCGGCCTCCGCCCAGGACGCCGCCAGCGCTCGCACGTCGCGGAGCAGCGGCCGCGTGTAGCGCTTCTCGTCGGGGTCGACCGGGACCCCCGCGTAGCGCTTCAGGTCCCGGAGCGTGAGCCGCGACTCGGGAGGCCTGAGCCCGTCGCAGGGCGTGATCACGTGGGCGCCCGCGAGCCCTTCGGGCGGCCGCGCGAAGGCGCGCGCGTATGCCAGCTTGCCCCGGAAGTACAGGCTGCTCACGAAGGCGAACGCCTCGCCGAGCTCGACTCCGGCCTCGCCGCGGAGCCGTCGGGCGAGATCGTGCTCCGCGCCCTGCCGCTGGAGCTGAAGGGCCCGCGTCCCGGAGCAGTCGGCCGGGGACAGCAGGAACACGCGGAAGGGTCGCGTCATGCCTGCGCCCGCGCCCGCCGCGTTCGCACCCAATCGAGGAAGCGTTCGCGCGGCCAGAGGTTCGCGATCCGGTCCGGGTCCACGAAGCCGCGCGTTGCCTGAAGCACGCCCCACTGCATCCGCTCGAGCTCGCGCGTGTGGTGAGTGTCGGTGCTGACCACGAAGGTCACGCCCATGCCGCGGGCCTGCCGCAGCACCTCGCTCGTGGCGTCGAGCCGGCCGAGCGCGGCGTTGACCTCGATCGCGGTGTCGGTCTCGATGGCCTTCTTCAGCACCGCGTCCACGTCGAGCTCGATGCCCGGGCGGCGGCCGATGCGGCGGCCCGAGAGGTGGGCGATCGCGTCCACCGTCGGGTCCTCCATCGCGGCGAGGATGCGCCGGGTCTGCTCGTCCCGGGAGAGGTCGAAGTGCGAGTGGACGCCGGCGACGCACCACTCGAACGTGCGCCTGAAGGCGAGATCGTAGTCGAGGCTGCCGTCCTTGCCGATGTTGAGCTCGGAGCCGTGCAAGAGCGCCATCCCCGGGAAGCTCTCGCGCAGGCCGTCGATCTGCGCCCGCTGCAGCTTGAACCGCTCGCGGCTCACGCCGCTCATCGCGAGGTTCTCGGCGTGGTCGGTGAGCGCCAGGTACTCGTAGCCGCGCTGCGCCGCGCTCGCCAGGACCTCCTCGAGCGTGCTGCGGCCGTCCCCGGACAGCGTCGTGTGCACGTGCAGGTCGCCGCGCACCTCTTCGAGCCGCAGCTCCCGTGGCAGCTCGCCTCGCTCGGCCTCTTCGATCTCGCCGCGGTCCTCGCGCATCGGCGGGGGGACGAGCGGCAGGTCGAGCGCGCGATAGATCGCCTCCTCGGTCTCGGACGCGATCACCTCGCCCGTCTCGGCGTGGCTCAAGCCGTACTCGTTGAGCAGCCACCCGCGCGCGAGCGCCCGCTGGCGGAGCTTGATGTTGTGGGTCTTCGAGCCCGTGAAGTACTGGCACGCGGCACCGAACTGGCGCGGGTCGACGACCCGGAGGTCCACCTGCAGGCCGGTCGCGGTGAGGACCTGTGTCTTGGTCTCGCCGCTGCCGATCACGTCCTTGACCATCGGCAGCGCCACGAAGGCCTCGCGCACGGAGGGCGGCTCGCGCGAGGCGACCACGATGTCGACGTCGGCCACGGTCTCGCACAGCCGGCGCAGGCTGCCGCAGTATTGGGCCCGCTCGACCGCGGGGAGCGCCTCGAGCGCAACAACTAGTTCGCGCGCGATCGGCATCGCCTCGGCGATCGGCCGGCGCTTGTCCTTGCCGGTCTCGCCCATCCGGGCGGTGGCCGCCAGTAGCTTCTGCTCGAGCTTTTCTCCGAGCCCGGAAACGCCCCGCACCTTCTGGCCCTCGAGCGCCGCGCGCAGGTCCTGCAGGTTGTTGACACCCAGCTCGCTCCGGAGCCGCAGCAGCGTCTTGGGCCCGAGCCCCGGGATCTTCCCGAGCTCGACGAACTCCGGCGGGTACTTCTGGCGCAGCTCCTCGAGCTTGCCGATCGTGCCGCCCTCGAAGTACTCGCGGATCTTCCTCGCGGTGCTCGGGCCGATGCCGTCGAGCGCCGTGAGCTGCTTCTCGGACAGCGCGCGCAGGTCGCCGCGATACGAGGCGACCGTCTCCACGGCCTTCTCGTACGCGCGCGCGCGGAACGCGTTGGGCGAGCCCTCGTCGAGGATCGAGAGCTGCATGAGCTCACGAAAGAGCGCCGCGAGCGAGTCGTGGCCTCCGGACATTCTTCGTGGAGTCTACTGGCGAATCCTGCCGGCTCGTGTCCGCTCTGGGTACGTCGTCACGATCGGTGACTGGATAAGAACTCGGTTCAGCCCTACTGGTCACCCCTTAAAGGAGGTGGTGGACCACTCGTTTCAGAAACGAGTTGAGTGATGCCGACGCAGATTCGGACCGGCGCGGCCTCTATCCGGCGCGGCCTCTATAATGGCGCGCGCACGCGACCTGGAGGCCGTCAGATGTCATTGGCAGCCGGCACGCGGCTTGGAGCCTACGAGATCGTCGCGCCCCTGGGCGCCGGCGGAATGGGCGAGGTGTACCGGGCGCGCGACTCGAAGCTGGGTCGCGACGTCGCGATCAAGGTCCTGCCCGAGAGCCTGAACGCCAACCCGGAATCGCTCGCGCGCTTCGAGCGCGAAGCGAAGGCCATAGCCGCGCTCTCGCACCCGAACATCCTGGCGATCTTCGATTTCGGCAGCCACGACGGCACGAGCTACGCGGTCACCGAGCTGCTCGAGGGCGAGACGCTGCGCGCGCGGCTCGCCTCGGGCGCCGTCGGCGTGCGCAAGGCTGTGGAGATCGGCGCGCAGATCGCGCAGGGGCTGGCGGCGGCCCACGACAAGGGGTCGTCCACCGCGACCTCAAGCCCGAGAACGTGTTCCTGACACGCGACGCCGGCGTGAAGATCCTCGACTTCGGCCTCGCGCGCCGGAGCCTCGGCGCGAGCGAAGACACCAAGGCCCCGACGCTCTCCCCCACCGAGCCCGGCACCGTGATGGGCACGGTCGGCTACATGTCCCCCGAGCAGGTGCGCGGCCAGCCCGCCGACCACCGCTCCGACATCTTCGCCTTCGGCGCCGTGCTCCACGAGATGCTGACCGGCCGCCGCGCGTTCCAGCGCGACACGGCCGCCGAGACGATGACCGCGGTCCTCAAGGAGGATCCGCCGGAGCTCGCCTCGATCGCGCCGGGCCTGCCGCCCGCGCTCGAGCGGGTCGTCCAGCACTGCCTCGAGAAGCGGCCCGAGGAGCGCTTCCAGTCGGCCAGCGACCTCGCCTTCGACCTCGTCGCCCACTCGGGCAGCGTGAGCGGGCCGCGCGGCGCGGCCGCCTCGAGCCGGTGGCCGGGGTGGCTCGCGCGGCTCGTCGCGGCGCTCGTCGCGGCGGGGCTCGTTTTCGAGGCCGGCCGGCGCAGCGGGCGGCCGGCCGCGACGGCCACCTCGACCGCGATGCCCGCGTCGTTCATAGCGATCACCGACGACGCCGGCGTCGAGAGCCAGCCTTCGCTCGCGCCGGACGGCAAGAGCCTGCTCTACGTCGCGGCGCCCGCCGGGCAGAACGACGTGTTCCTGCTGCGCGTCGGCGGCCGCAACCCCGTCAACCTGACGGCCGACTCGCCCGTCGACGACGGACAGCCGGCCTATTCGCCGAACGGCGAGCGCATCGCCTTCCGCTCCGAGCGAGACGGCGGCGGCCTCTTCGTGATGGATTCGACCGGCGAGTCGGTCCGGCGGCTCACCGACCTCGGCCACTCGCCCTGTTGGTCGCCCGACGCGAAGGAGATCGTCTTCTCGACCGACGGCTTCCTGTATCCCACCGATCTGGGCGGGCGCGGCGGCGGGCTCCAGGTGGCGGACGTGGAGACCGGTAAGCTGCGCACGATCGTCGGGGGCACCGCGCTCAGCCCACGCTGGTCTCCCCACGCCGCGCGGATCGCCTATTGGGGTCTGCGGCCCGGGAGCGGGCAGCGCGACCTGTTCACCGTTCGCGCCGACGGCTCGGAGGCCACGGGTGTCGGCACGCCCGTGATCGCCGACGCGGCCCTCGACTGGGCGCCCGCCTGGTCGGCGGACGGCCGTTTCCTCTACTTCTCGAGCAATCGCGGCGGCAGCATGAACCTGTGGCGTGTGGCGATCGACGAGGCGAGCGGCCAGGCGCTCGGAGCCCCAGAGCCGCTCACCACGCCCGCGAGCTGGAGCGGGGCCTTCAGCCTGTCCAGGGACGAGCGGCGGATCGCGTTCGAGACGCTCGACTGGCGCTCGACACTCCTGCGCGTGGGCTTCGATCCCGTTGCCGAGAAGGTCGTCGGCAGCCCGATGCCGATCCTGCGCAGCACGCAGCCGATGCGCGACCACGAGATCTCGCCCGACGGCGAGCAGGTGGCCTTCACGCGCGCGGGCACCCGCGAGGACCTCTTCGTCGCACGCGTGGACGGCAGCCAGTTCCGCCGGCTGACCGACGACGCCTTCCGCGACCGCGGGCCCGCGTGGTCGCCGGACGGGCGCCGGATCGCGTTCTACTCGGACCGGGGCGGCACGTACCAGATCTGGGCGGTCCGCCCCGACGGCAGCGGCCTCGAGGCCTTGACCGCGATCGATGTTTCCCCGACCTTCCCGACCTGGTCCCCGGACGGCCGGCGGCTCGTGCTCGTTTCCAACAACGCCAGTGGGCTCCTGATCGAGCCCGTCGCCGGCTCGCCGACGTCGAAGGCGACCGAGCTGCCGCGACCACGCGACGGGAGCCTGTTCTGGCCCTTCACCTGGTCGGAGGTCGGCGAGAGGCTGGCCGGCGCGGTGGTCGAGGCCGACGGCCGGGTCTCGGGGCTCGCGGTCTACACGTTCGCGACGAACCGCTACGAACTGCTCGGCGGCTCGGACAACACCTGGTTCCGGAACGCCCGCTGGCTCCGCGACGGCCGCCGCCTGCTGGTCAGGAACACCCAGGGCATCCAACTGGTCGACACGACGACGCAGCGCTCCAGGCTGCTGCTGCCGGTCACCGGCACATGATCGGCAAGAGCGTGGGCATCACGCGCGACGACCGCTTCATCACCTACACCGAGACCGCCGCCGAGGGAGACATCTGGCTCGCGACGCTGGAATGACGCCCGAGCTCGGCGCGTCGATCGAGGAGCTCCGCACGGCGCCCGAGTTCCGCAGGGTCCTGCTCTCGGCGACGAAGCAAGGATCCCGGCGGGCGTGACCCCGTCCGAGCTGCGCGACTACCTTCGCGGGCTCGTCAACCGACTGGCGCGCCTGGCACGCCCCTGATCAGCCGCACACCAAGGCGAGCGCGGCTGGCCTGGCGCTGCGGTAGCATTCCGCGTGCGAGCACGCCGGCTGCCGCGGAGCGTCGTCGCCGCCATCGACGCGAGCAAGATCCTCGGAGTGCGGGCGGGCTCGCGCTCGGACCACCGCTTCATCGGAATCTGGGCCGTGGTGGCCGAGGGCCGCGTCCTGGCACGCTCCTGGACGCTCGAGCGCGGAGGCTGGTACAGGACCTTCCTGGACGACCCCTTGGGTGCGATCCAGGTCGGCGAACGGCAGCTTCGCATTCGCGCCGTCCCGGTCCGGAGCGAGCGCATCCGCGACGCCGTGGAGCAGGCCTATGCCGTGAAGTACCCGACCCCGGGCTCGCGCAAATTCGTGCGCGGATTCCGCACACAGAGACGCCGCGAAACCACGACCGAGTTTCTTCCACGCTGAGCCCACGAGCGCACACCAGACAGCAAGCAGCAGGCTCGGAGCGAAGCCCGATTCACTCGGGCGTAGCGGAGAGGGTCTGGGGATGCGGCGCAGCACCCCGTGGATAGGCAGCGGGCTGCGAGCGTAGGCGAATTCACTTCGCCGGAGCGAGCGGGGAGTCTGAGGGGGGCGGCGCAGCCCCCTCAGAACAGAATCAGCTACACCCGCTCGTAGACCCGCAGTTCGCGCAGCGGTAGCAGCTGCCGTTGCGGATCATGATGCTGCCGCAGTAGTGGCAGGGCGGCGCGTCCGACTGCGCGCGCATCGCCGCGGCGGGAGCGCCCTGCTCGGGGGCGCGGTCGACCCGGATCCTGCTCGACGCGACCGGCCCCGAGTGCGGCTTGAGCGATGTCTCGCTCGCCTGCACCCCGACCGCCTCCTGGTGCTCGGCCGAGAGGAACTTCGAGGCCAGCCAGCGGAAGATGTAGTCGGTGATGCTCTTGGCGTAGGGGATCTCCGAGTTCTTGGTGAAGCCGGACGGCTCGAAGCGGACGTGCGAGAACTTCTCGACCAGCGCCTCGAGCGGCACGCCGTACTGCAGCGCCATCGAGATCGAGGTGGCGAAGGCGTCCATCAGGCCCGAAATGGTCGAGCCCTCCTTCGCCATCACCAAGAAGATCTCGCCCGGCTTGCCCTCCTCGTACATCCCGACCGTGATGTAGCCTTCGTGCCCCGCGATCGAGAACTTGTGCGTGATCGCGTGGCGCTCGTCCGGCAGCTTGCGCCGCGCCGGGCGGGCGACGACGGTCGACGCGGCCGTCGCCTCGGGCTCCTTCGCCTCCTTGACTCGCTTCGCCTCTTCCTTCGAGGTCGAGAGCGGCTGGCTGCGCTTGCAACCGTCGCGGTAGACGGCGATCGCCTTCAGGCCGAGCTGCCAGCCCTCGACGTAGGCCTGCTGGATGTCCTCGGTGGTGGCGTCGCTCGGCATGTTGACGGTCTTCGAGATGGCGCCGGACAGGAACGGCTGCACCGCCGCCATCATCTTGATGTGGCCCATCCAGTGGATCGAGCGCTTGCCCTCGCGCGCCGGGAAGGCGCAGTCGAAGATCTCGAGGTGCTCGGCCTCGAGATGCGGCGCGCCCTCGATCATCTCGCGCTCGTCGATGTAGCGCACGATGTCCTCGACCTGCAGCGGGCTGTAGCCGAGCCTCTTGAGCACCTGCGGCACCGACTGGTTGACGATCTTGATCATCCCGCCGCCGACCAGCTTCTTGTACTTCACGAGCGCGATGTCGGGCTCGATGCCGGTGGTGTCGCAGTCCATCATGAAGCCGATCGTGCCGGTGGGAGCCAGCACCGTCACCTGGCTGTTGCGGTAGCCGTGCTGGGCGCCGAGCGCGTACGCTTCGTCCCACACGTCGAGCGAAGCCTGCATCAGCGGCTTCGGCACCAGGCCCGAGTCGATCATGTGCGCGTGCTTCCGGTGCTTGTCGATCACCCGCAGCATCGGCTCGGCGTTCTTCGCGTAGCCGGCGAACGGGCCCATCGCGGAGGCCACGCGCGCCGACTGCGCGTAGGCCTCACCGTGCATCAGCGCCGTGACCGCCGCGGCATAGGAGCGGCCGGCGTCCGAGTCGTAGGCCAGTCCGCGATCCATCAGCAGCACGCCCAGGTTGGCGTAGCCGAGGCCGAGCGGCCGGAAGTCGTGGCTGTTGCGGTCGATCGGCTGCGTCGGGTAGCTCGAGTTGTCGACCAAGATCTCCTGGGCCGTGATCGTGGTGCGGCACGCCGCGCGGAAGTCCTCGACGTCGAACTCGCCGTCCGGGCCCACGAACTTCATCAGGTTGAGGCTCGCGAGGTTGCAGGCGGTGTCGTCGAGGAACATATATTCGCTACAATTGTGAACTGCTAAACCATTGGCAATGAAGTGGTTGGTCGAAGGCTCGGTGAGGTCGAAGACATCCTCATCGCCGAGAGGCTCGATTGCCACGACTTCGTCCGCCATCTCGTCCTGGTAGGCCCCGAACTCCTCGTTCATCGCTCGGAGCGCCGCGGCCTTGGGGCTCGCGGGGTCGAAGCCGATCTCACGCTCGAAGACGAAGCGCGACGTGCGGCTGATGCGGAGCGAGTGCACCTCGCGGACGGGGTATGACTGCATGCCGCCGTGACCGTCAGGGAGCACCTGTTCGGTCACGCCGCCACGTCGGTTCGCGTAGAGCTTCGACTTGATGCCGAAGCTCAGCAGAAGCAGCTGTGCTTGGCGAAGCAGATCGATGGAGCTCGACTCGAGGGAGACGTACTTGGATGTGGTTCCGCGTCCGCCCACAGTCCCGTCCGCCGTGAACAGCCCCCGCAACAGACCCGCCAGCGAAGGCCTGTCGAGCTCGAAGACCGCGGGCGTGAATCGCTTGCCATGGCTGCCCTCGTCGAGGACCGCGATCTCCTTGAAGAGGTCCACGACCGCCTGCGAGGAGAAGCTGAGGCGCGATCCGCTCCCCTTCACCGAGACGTGGACACGCCCGGGATTGCCGACGGAGCCCACCGCCCGGCGCTCGGCCTTCAGCTCGACGAGCGTCCCGGCGATGCGGTCCAGGACACCCCGCTCCTCGGCGGCCATGGTCAGGATCACGATCTCCTGCGTCCGCCCGGAGCTGTGCGACCGGGTGAGGCAGCCGTCGCCGACGGCGACGCCAACGGCGAGGGCGAGCCGCTCGCCGAGGGCGCGACGGCCGAAGCCGGGGCCCTGGAGCTGGAGCCAGTCGCCGAGCTGCAGCTCGCTCACCGGCACGTCGCCTCGATCGAGCGTCCAGACCTTGTGGTCGGCGGTGATGCGCACCTCGTAGCCTGCGCGGGTGCGCAGCCTGAAGGTCGGCTTCCTCCCGGTCGGAAAGATCCGCGTGACGACGTGTGGCTGGCCGTCCAGACCCACGACGCGGGCGGACTTGCCCACCAGCGAGTCGATTCGGCGCCATCCCTCGGCGGTCGCGACCTGAGTGTCGCCGGTGACGCACGGATTCGAGCCGTTGATGCGCGCCGTGTTAGGACAGGTGTGCCAGTCGTTGACGGTGGTGTCGTACTGGATGCCCGGGTCGCCGCACTGCCACGCCGCGTCGGCCATCATCCGCATCAGGTCGCGGGCATGGAACGTCTCGCACGGCTCGCCGGACAGCACGTAGCGGGTGTGCCACTCGCGGTCCTCGACCACCGCGCGCATGAACTCGTCGGTCACGCGCACCGAGTGGTTGGCGTTCTGGAAGAACACCGAGTCGTAAGCACCGCCGCGCACGTTGAAGGCGCCGTCGTAGCCGGCGTCGATCAGCGCCCAGGCCTTCTTCTCCTCGTCGGCCTTGCTGTGGACGAACTCGACGACGTCCGGGTGGTCGGCGTTCAGGATCACCATCTTCGCCGCGCGCCGGGTCTTGCCCCCGCTCTTGATCACGCCCGCGAACGCGTCGTAGCCGCGCATGAAGGAGACCGGACCCGAGGCGGTGCCGCCGCCGGCGAGGCGCTCCTTCGACGAGCGGATCGAGGAGAGGTTCGAGCCGGTTCCGGAGCCGAACTTGAACAGCATGCCCTCGGTGCGCGCGAGGCCGAGGATCGACTCCATCGTGTCCTGGACCGCGTTGATGAAGCAGGCCGAGGACTGCGGGTGCTTCTCGATCCCGACGTTGAACCACACCGGGCTGTTGAAGGCCCCCTTCTGCTGCACCAGCAGGTGCGCGAGCTCGTCGCTGAAGGCCGTGAGGTCGTCGGCCGTCGCGAAATAGCCCTGCGCATCGGCCCAGCCGCGGATCGTGTCGACCACGCGCGCGATCAGGACGCGCACGCTCGCTTCGCGATCGGGCGATCCGAGCTGGCCGCGGAAGTACTTGGACGCGACGATGTTCGTCGCGGTCTGGCTCCAGCCGGCGGGCACCTCGATGCCGTGCTGCTCGAAGACCGGCTGCCCCTTCTCGTCGTTGATCACCGCGGAGCGAAGCTCCCAGGTGATCTCGTCAAAGGGGTGTCGCCCCGACTGCGTGAAGTGCCGCCTGAAAGTCAGGCCCGCGCGTGTCGTAGCCGGTACAGGCGTGCGGGTCTCGGCTCTCGGGTTCTCCACGGGATGGGTCGACATCAGTGCTACCTCACTTCCAGACAAGGAGGGCCGGCTCCAAGGGTGACAGTCTCCGGTACCCGGCGTTCCCACCGCCAGTCTGACCGGCGCGTTGATTTGTCCAGCCGCGTTAACGGCGACGGGGATTATCGGGAACCCTCACCGGCAGTGTCAAGCAAAAAGCACAACCTGTTGGGCCTCTCTCCTGCCCAGCACCATTATATTGCTGTTCAGTGAGTTACGCGAGTACGGCGGGTCTGTTTTTCAATTGATCAGGCGGTGTCGTGACTTGTATCCGAGGCATGACAGATTGCATATCATTGTTTGTTCTTAGGTGTTTACATGGCGCTTCGTCACAGCGCCACTATCGTCATTAGCTCAACTAGGGGGTATTCATCTGAGCGGACTGGCGTCAGGATGCTCTCCATGGCCGGGCCGCTCGAGGGCGGTCCATGCTCGGGGGGTGCCCCCTTCTCCCGG